>Ga0172377_10000087_pt1 | contig 76721 bp, 72 predicted proteins | sample Pumphouse3metaG_FD_119749 | JGI IMG/M metagenome (GOLD analysis project Ga0172377, IMG submission 119749) | Leachate microbial communities from a municipal landfill in Southern Ontario, Canada - Pumphouse #3 metaG | ecosystem: Engineered > Solid waste > Landfill > Unclassified | place: Canada...
GTTGTTCATAATCGTCTAAATTAATGTTATTAATATTAGACTAATTATGACACAAAAATTGTTAACTATGACATTTCTATATTGCCAGCCCTATGACATTATCACATTGGCGGGACATACCATAGTATCATTTTTTATGCTTTTTTGTCAATCTCAGATTATTGACCGTTATTAGTCAATCTATTAATAAATAATTGTAAAATACACATTTATTTCCGTCTTTCTAAAGTTTGCAATATAAGTTATAATATAAATATCTAATTAACTTTGTTTACATTTAATTTAATAAAAAATTAGACTTTCTCTTACTCCAATATTTATGAACGACAAAGAACTAATGAGTATAGTACGTAAAATTTCATATTACCCAAAACAAAGATTAGAGCAATTCAATTCATTAAAATTAGGGCAACAACGAGATGTTATTTTAAAACTAAGCAAAAATGTCCAACGTGATATTGTCTTGAAATTAAAAAAAGCTAATTTTATTTCACTGTTAGAGAGTCTTGATGATGATGAGGTAGCCGACTTACTACAATTAATTCCGCAAAAAAAGGCCACTAGTATAATCAAGCAACTCAATAATTCTCGTCAAGAAGAAATCTCACTGTTATTCAAGTTTAACCCTAATACAGCTGCTGGACTAATGAATTTAAATTATATTAAAGTAGAATTTGATGATAGTATTGCTTCAGTCGCTTTGCAAATGAGAAAACATGAAAAAAGAACAGGCAAGATACCAGTTATTTTAATTGTTAAAAGTGCTATATTATTAGGTTATTTACCAGTACATCAACTTGGCTTTGGCAAACCAAAGGAAAAGGCAGGGAAGTATCTTAAAAAAATTAAAACTGTTAAATATAATGCTGATTTCAATCAGGTGTTAAACATTTTTGAAAATAATCCCCATAATAAAATAATAGTTATTGGAGAAAGAAAAAAAATTCTTGGCTTGATTTATTCTGATGATATTCTGCAAATACTACACGATCGAGAAACTTCATCTTTATATGATTTTGCTGGTGTCAACACTGAAGAATCTGTTTTTGACCCCGTAAAAAGTAAAGTTAAATCTCGCTATCAATGGTTGATGATTAACTTAGGAACTGCGTTTTTAGCTGCTTTTACTGTTGGCCTTTTTGATAAAACAATCGCCAAATATGTGCTATTAGCTGTTTACATGCCAATCGTTGCTGGTATGGGTGGTAATGCAGCCACTCAAACCCTAGCAATTATGGTTCGAGGTATTACTTTAAAACAGATTAGCCTTAAAACTGCTTGGAAAACACTAAGAAATGAGGTTGGTGCTAGCTTAGTTAACGGGTTCCTAAATGGTGTCATTATTTCTGTGATTGTTTATTTAAAAGATGGTGATTGGCGTATTGGCTTAATCCTAGCCATCGCCATGATTTTAAATCTTGTCATTGCCGCTATCTTTGGTACTTTAGTGCCTTTAATTATGAAACAATTAGGTAAAGACCCAGCCACATCAGCTACTGTGTTTATAACTACCGCTACTGATATTTTTGGCTTCTTTGCTTTTCTAGGCATTGCTACTTTTATTCTTATGTAAACTATGGCTAATATTTTAGGAATTAAAACTGGGGAACTAAATAAAAAACAAACTGAAAAAAAAATAAAAGACTATTTTAATTTTTCAGCGTGCCAGCAAATTGTTACCCCTAATCCCGAGATTATTCTTAAAGCACAGAAAGATGAAGAGCTTTTCTATATTTTAAACGAGGCTAATCTTTCATTAGCTGATGGTTTTGGTTTAAAAATAATAACCCTGCTTAGTCATCAGAAACTATTTCGCCAAACAGGCGCTGACTTATTACCACATTTACTTAATGAAGCTAACAGTAATAACCGTAAAATTATTATCCTTAACCGTTCTGACGGCCTATCAAGTAAAGAAGAGATAGAAAACTATCTTAAAAAGAAATATGTTAAAATTGATTTTTTAATATTAAATATTGAAGTGAAAGAAAAACCAAGTGATAAAGAGTGTGCTACTATTAATATTTTTGCGCCTGATTTAATAATCTCTTTATTCGGTGCCCCTTATCAAGAAAAATATATTCACAATCTAAAAAAAAATAATCTAAACTTCAAAATTGGCGTTGGACTAGGTGGAGCTTTTGATTTTTTAACTGGTAAAGTAAAGCGTGCGCCAAGCTTAATGCGACGAGCGGGCTTAGAATGGTTATGGCGCCTGATTCAGCAACCAAAGAGAATAACTCGAATTTATCAAGCAACATTTGTCTTCTTCTTTAAATCATTAAAATGGCTATACATATTACCCTTATTGTATAGACAAAATGTAGCCGTTTTAGTGTATCGAAACACGTCGGCAGGAAAAGAAATTATAATTGTTGAAAGACAAGATGAAAAAAATCATTGGCAACTTATTCAAGGTGGAACTGAAGGCTTAAGCATTGAAATGGCTGGTTTAAAAGAAATGTCTGAAGAATTAAACATTAAAGACTACCAAGTAAAAGGAGTTTATAAAAATTTATATAAATATCTCTTTGAAAAGAATAATGGTAAATATAGGGATAGCAAACTACGGCATTTTGGCTATAAAGGTCAAAAACAAAGTTTAATCATTGTTAAATTTACCGGAAGGGAAGCAGATATTAAGATTAATTATTGGGACCATCAAAACTGGAAATTTATTAACGAAAGAGATTTTATTACCGCGCTTCATCATTGCCGTCAAGAAGCAGGAAAGATCTATTTAAAAAAACTAAATAAACTATAAGCTACAATCTCATAGCTTTTTTTATTAATTATATTAATTAATTAAAATTTGTGTTATAATATTAATGTACTAATCAAATTGTCTTAATATGAAAAATAAAAAAATATTTATCTATATAATAATTTTTTGTATTGTTAGCTGTACTTTTTTTGTTTCTAAAAATATTGCCACTGTCAGTGGGCAAACAGACGATGCTTTTAATGCTGAAATAAATTTATTGAATCAGCAGATTCAGTCACAAAAACAACAACTAGAATCTTTAACAAAGAAGCAAAAAGAATATGCGCAAAGTATTGCGGCTAAACAAGCAGAAAAAAATACTCTAAGTTCTCAATTAAGTCTTCTTTCACAAAAAGTGAAACAAACTGAATTAGAAATTGAAAAAAATAATCTCTCAATCACTAAAACTAATTTAGAGATGCAAAAAATAAATCTCGACATTCTTTATATCAATGGAGACATTGAAGCTCAAAAAAATAAAATAGCGAAATTATTAAGAATGGTTTATAAACAAGATCAAGTATCATCTTTAGAGGTTCTATTGCTTAATGAGTCTATATCTGAATTTCTAAAACATTCAAAATACTTAGAAAATGCTAATGCTGAATTAAGGCAAAATTTATCTAAATTACAGTATAATAAAGAAAAACTTGATGAGGCTAAAATTACAATAAATGAAAAAAGCGAAGAACTAAAAGATCTTAAGTTAAGTTTAGAGACTAAAAAAGCTAAATTAGAATATGACCAATCACAACAAATATATCTTTTAGAAGAAACTAAAGAGTCAGAAAAAAATTATCAAGATCTTCTTAAAGAAGCTAAAAGACAAGCAACTCAAGCAGAAGCAGAAATTTCTGGTTTAGAAAAAACAATCCGCAATAGGATGGATAAAAAAGATAAAGACCGCCTAGATGGAAGTGATAGTACAATTAATTGGCCGATTTCAGGTAGATATATTACAGCTAGTTTCCACGATCCAGATTATCCTTTCCGACGTATAATTGGAGAACATTCTGGTCTTGACTTAAGATCCCCGCAAGGAAATCCAGTTTATGCAGCTGCCGATGGATATGTTGCTCGAGTTAAATTTGATGGCTCTACTGCTTATGCCTATATCATGTTAATCCACAATGATGGCCTCTCTACTGTCTATGGCCACGTATCAGGAGTTAATGTTCAGGCAGACCAATATGTAGTAAAAGGGCAATTAATTGGTAAATCTGGCGGAGCACCTGGTAGGCCAGGGTCTGGTCCATTCTCAACCGGTTCTCACCTTCACTTTGAAGTCAGAAAAAATGGTATTCCAGTCAATCCTTTAGACTATCTGCCTTAAAAAAAATAAAAAATTATTTAAAAATAGATTCTTTAAACGAATCTATTTTTTTACAAATCCTATACTATATATCTCTATTTTCATGAACCTTACGATGAACATCTCCTAATTGCTTATTAGTCACATGGGTATAGATTTGAGTAGTGGCTATATTGCTATGCCCGAGAAACTCCTGCACCGTCCTTAAGTCAACACCTTGATTAAGTAAGTCAGTAGCAAATGAGTGGCGTAAAGTGTGAGGGCTAACCATTATCGGCAAGCCCGCTATCTTAACATATTTTTTAACTATATTCTCAATACTTTTAACTGTTAACCTTCGTGAATCTGCCGAATTAGAGCTGCCTGGCTTATAATTAATAAAGAGGGCTGGGTCTAAGTCTTTACGTACATTGAGATAGTTTTTAAGAGCTTGTAAAGCGCGAGAAGAGAAGTAAACTGTCCGTACTTTAGAACCTTTGCCAATAATAGCAATCTCCAAAGATTTTACGCCTTCTTTAATCCTAACTTGCTCTAAATTCAAAGCAGTTAACTCGGCGACACGTAAACCAGTAGAAAAGAGGCATTCTAATATTGCTTTATCCCGCAAGCCGATAATAGTCTTTAGATCTGGGGCACTCAATAGGGCAGAGAGTTGATCTAAGTTTAGGAAATTAATCTCCTTATCACTTCGATCCTTAGCTAATTTTACTTTTGTCGGAGCTAGGGAGGGGATGTCTTTCTCTACAAAAAACTCTAAAAGTGACCGCAAAGCAATTAAATAATAATTTTGAGTACTTTTCATCAAAGCTTTACTAGTCTTAGAGTCCCTATGTCTTGACAAAAAAACCTTATAATGCCATATCTGATCAATTGTTAATTGGCTTGGCTTTAATTTATTTAAATCATTATTTTTTAACCAATTAAAAAATTTTTGTAAAAAACGACTGTAGTTTTCTTGAGTCTTATTAGACAAGCCTTTTTCAATTTCACAGTAATCAAGATAATTACCTAAATATTTAATTATAGCTTTTTCTTCATTCATATATTTGTATTATATCATAAATTAGGAGGGAAGTTCTAAATTTGGTTTTTATAGACTTAAATTTAAAATGTTAGTTGATAGATATGACCTGAAATACTTTAAATTATAATGATTAATGAGACATAATCTTAGTACTTAGTAAAGAGGAATAATAATAAAGCTGATAAATTAAAATTTAAAAAACATCATATAAGCTGATCTAAAAAAAGACGATTAAACTTAAAAATAATTAAAGTTATTAGGGAAGTGAGAAATAGAAAAAGCTAATCAAAAGATTAGCTTTAAGTCTATCGCAATACTTCGCATAATGTATATTAATGAACCTTAAACAATATTAACTAACTATTAAACCCAAAATATGTAATTCAGGGTTAAACATTAATAATACTTTAAGTATTAATAAAAATATGCCTATACTTATAAGAGAAAATAAAAAGATTGCTAAAGCGAATAAAAGTTTAAAAGTTCTTTCCATATTGTTTAATTATTATTTTTTATTTTAAATAAATTAAGTCTCCAAAACGTAAATCAATATACTCAAGAGCTAAAAAATCTTCTGCCACTCTTTCTTGCTTAATAATCAAAAGTTTTTTTATCTGTTGGTCTAAATCCTCTTTAGTATTAAATATAATATTTGGACCATCCTCTAAATCTACGATTAAACTATTAAGTTCTGAACTTAGAATAAAACTCTTTGGCTTCAATTCTTTTATTTTGATTAGTCTATCATTTAAGCTAATTACTGCTTGAAAATACTCAGGCCTGAAATCTAGGCAATCATTATCTTCCAAATAGTTAATATTAGTATCACTAAGTAAAATTGGATATTTTTCTAAATCATTGTCAGAAAAGAGAGCCTCTCTAATCAAACAACCATTAATATCACTGTATACCACTTCTTGATCATCCCGCCAAATAAAAGATATCTGTCTCTCATCAAGAATAATAAATAATTTATGAAAATATTTCTTTTTAACTTCTGCTTGAGATAATTTAAATTTGACTTTAATTTGTTCTGCTAAGTCATTAGAATTTAAAAATATTATATTAGTTCGAGGAAAAATTAAATAAGATTTTTTTTCCTGATAAGTTTTCATAAACTCCTCAATGGCTTCGTTATTAATCCTAGTTAAACCAGATATATCTAGAGTCCTAATTTTGAAAACCATTGAAAAAAATATTAGATAAATTAAAGCTAAAATACCAAGGATAAATATTATAAATTTCAATATTTTTCTATTTTTTTTAGATTTAGTCTCTTTATTTTTTTTAACTCGAAAGAAAGGATTATTTAAAGATTTAAACTGATAATCTTTTTTTATCTTTTTTTTAAACTTTCCCCTACTATTTTTATTCTTTTGTCTTTTTCTTATAAACATAAACGACACTATTTATCAACAATAATCTTTCTTATATTATCACGGAATCCTATTAAAATCTCATGACTGATTGTTTTCTGTATTCTTGCTAATTGAACAACTGAATTTAGGTCCTCAGATTTAGCTGAAATAATTTGTATTTCCTGCCCTGTTTTAATGGTAGATTTATTACCTAATTCAAGACAGGTCATGTTCATACATATGCTACCAGCAACTTTAACATAATCTGCTCCTAATTTAAACTGCCCAGTATTGCTTAAACGACGATCTAATCCCTCATAATAGCCAAAAGGAATAACAGCAATTTTTAAGTCTTTTTTAGCCTGATAATTATTATTATATGAGACACTATCACCTGCCTTTATTTCTTGTAAGGCTATGACTGTGCTATATACCGACATAACGGGCAATAATAAAGAAGCTTTCTGAAAATAGGGACTGCCTTCTTTAAAAGGATTTATTCCATAGACTGCTAAGCCAGGTCGACAAGTATTGAGCCGATGATGATGCAGGCTAAAAACACCCGCACTATTAGCTAAATGAATATATTTTAAAGTTTTATATTTTTTTTCTAATAAATCTAAGCTTTCTAAAAATATCCTGAGCTGTTCCCTGTTTTTTCCATCACTTGTCTCTGCGTTAGATAAATGAGAACAAAGGCCAGTAATCCGTAAATTATGAAATTTGTTTTCGTTCTTCTGTAAAAATGATTGGATATCATTAATACCTTCTCGATTCATGCCGGTGTTAATAAATAAATGAATATTAATTTTCCTTTTTAAACTCATTAAATTCTGCAAATTATAACTACTATAAATGCAAACTTCAGTCCTTTTCCAATCTAAAAACTTATACACTGCGGCTGGCATCTCACCCATAATTAAAACCTTCTTTTTAAAATATTGATAAATAATTTGTGCCTCAGGAAAAGAATCAACTGCAACCATTTCTACATTAGATTTGTTTAATATTGTGGCAATTTCTTTTAAACCGTGACCATAGGCATTAGATTTTAATACTGGTATAATCTTTGAATTAGCTTGTTCCGATTGAATAATTTTCAGATTATTTAAAATAGCAGTTTGATTAATCTCAATCCGGTTAAGTGTATTATAGTTCGGCTTTATAAGTTGCCTTAAATAATTAGTAAGCATTTTCATTGCTGATCACTATTCCCTGCCCTTTATTAATCTTATCAGCAGGCAATGAGCTATCTAAGTTATTTAAATGAGCACTGATAGTGGTACCTGACCACGGGTCATCAGCATAATAATTTATATTCTTTAATATTTCTACATTTTTTCCTAACTGATTTTTTGTCGGTGTTAAATATAACGCAAAATTAGCTACATAATCATTTTCCTCAAATCCAAGCTGATCAATTTTCCAAATTAATAGACGACGATCCTTATCATAAGAAAATTTACCTGCTAACAGGCTATAATCATCACTTAACTCAACATTTTCAGCTAATTGAGTTGAGAAAATAAAATTGTTAATTTGATTATCTAAATTATCAACTTTTATAATCAACCAATATTTAGTAGCTATACCCACCTCTGGTGGAATCGGGCCAATCCCTAGCTGATCGCCTTGAAGACTATGATAGAAAAGCTCAGCTTTTAACTTTAAATCTGCAATAATCTTGACTTCCTCTAGGACTAGCATTTTTTCTAGTTTATGACCGTCGTCACTAATTACACTAGCTTTTAAATTACTTTTTATTGATCGTGATGCATGAATCTGATTCTTATGCCATTTTAATTCTACATTGAAATCTATTGTCTTGCCAGCCTGAACATTGTTAATTATTATTTGATTATTTTTTATTAATAAATCTTTATTATCAGAACTAAGCTCATCAATTAAAAATGTATGATCTGGAAAAATAAAGTCTAAATAAGCTTGATTAATATTTTTTTCACCGTTATTTTTAAATTGAATCTTCCAAGAAATATTTTCATTAACAGCTATCGTCTTTTCATCCAAACTAACAATAATATCAAAGGATAATATTTGATCATCAATTGCTAGTGTGGTCGAGCTTAAAGTCGGCCATTTCACGAAATTGTTTAAAATAGGTTTGAATGATACTAGCCTAATAAAAATTGCTATTAAAATAATAATTATGATAATCAGAGAAAAATCCAGGACTATTTGCCATTTATGCCGACGATAGAATCGATCACGCCTACGCTTCCAAAATTTAAAAAGTTTATTATTCATAATCATTTAATTAATTAAAACTAAAACTCAGAAATACCTATAGCTATTTCAGACTGATTCAGGTTATTAGCATAAGAAATAGAAATAATATTTTTAAAATCTTTATCAAATGCCTGAAAATTATTTTTTTCCTGGCCATTTAAATCAAATATCTTTATAAGCGACCCTGATCCAGAGGCGTCCACTGTAAATATTTCAGCTTTTGCATCTCCATCTAAATCGCCTGCAGCAAGTTTTACTCCATCACGTAATTTTTCATCATAAGCAAAAAAATGACTAAGAAATTTTCCGGTTTCATCGAAAATACGAACGTGGGGACCACCACCAGGACCTGCACCAGTAATAATTTCTGCTTTTCCATTGCCATTAATATCAGCAGCAGCTACATTAACCCCGCCACGAAAATTATTGTCATAAGCGAAGAAATTTATTAAGACTCTACCATCAAAGTCAAACACTAATACTTGGGGGCCGCCGCCAGGACCCGCGCCGATTATTATTTCTGGAATAGAGTCGCCATTAATATCAGCCACGACTATCGACGCAGAGCCTTTGAAACCAGGGGCAAATGGCCTAATACTCCAAATTTTTTTATCATTTCTCTGTAAATTTAAGACTCCTTTATCTAAGTAGATATAATCTAGATCTCTATCATTCAAAAAATGACCAGCAATGACATCGCTACCAGCTGGCAAAAAAGGAAGATATGAAAAAAAACCATTTCGTGATTGTCGCCCCGAATCATCATATATCCTTATAAAGGACCCATTCGTGAAGCTAGTTCCCTGTAAAAAATCTATTTTTTTTAATAATACAATGCCATCATTTGATGCTAAGTTAAGGTGGTTTATTTTTAGACCACTATTTACCAATGTGTCTTGTTTCCCTGTAATCTTTTCAAATTCTTCTTTATCAAAAACAAGCCTTTTCGCCTCATTAGTTGAATTAAGAATTACTGAAGCATATTCGAAATCACGTCTCCAAATACCTGGCTCAATTTCCTGGCTAGAATTGTTTAAAATATTATACGCTTTTGATTGCGCTGTGCCTAACCGATAATCATATTCATCATACCACCATAACTGGCCGTGGCTAGTCACATCATAATCGAAACTATAATAACCATCGCCTAATAGGGTGCTAGCTAAACCAAAACGGAAACGCTTATAATTTTCTTGATTATTTTCATAAACATTAATAACTGGAATAAATGGTTTTTGATTAATGTCTGCTAACTTCAGATATGACTCCATTGATCCTTGCCAAGTACCACCATTTTCCCAGCTAGAAGGAAATCCTTCCAACATCATGCCGTTTAGCAAGGATTGATATGGCCAGTAGATACGGCCATTACCCATTACAAGAAAGTCTGGACCGCATAAAATTCTGGTTGAATTCAAGACTTTATTAAATCCTTCTTGCCATAAAAAATCTGCATATTCAGGCTTATCTTTTTTCCCATCTCTATTTAAATCAATGTCTCCATTATTAACCCAAAAGATGTCTCCCCAAGTATTATCATAAAATATTCCATCCCAGAGTCCAGAATGATAAATATTATCTTTAATAAATTCTGGCAAGAACTCATTAAAGAGTTGGTTATGCTCATTTCTCCCAGCCTCATTACTCAGATTAAACATGGATGTGTTTGGCCAATTAATAACTGCAGCACCAGTTTGATCTTTTAAGCGCCAGTCTTCAATAATTTGTCTAGATAGTTTTTGTCTTAATTTATTATTTGAATAACTGGTCACATCATCGATGATTTCCTGTGAAGTAATATATGCTAAAATTTTTATTTCGGGATTGAGTTGCCTGATTTTTTTAATTAATTCAGGTTGATTTTCCTGAATTTCCATATCTAAAATTAATAAATCCCAACGAGATAAAGACACTGCCTCTTCCTCAGTGATGTCCCATTTTAGAAAATAATTAGCTAGAAGTGGGTAATCTAACTGGGCAAAAACTGCAGATGGCAGATATAAACAAAAAAATGTAAAGACAGAAACTAAAAAAAATCTCATTTGGTTTAGAATTTATTTTGATCTGGATAAAAATATTTTGGATTGCCTGGTAGATACTTTCTCAATATGCTTGGTATCTGCACTGAATGGTCAGCCCGCTGATTTTGTTCTAAAATCGCAGGTAATAACCTACTTGTGGCTAATCCTGAGCCATTTAAAGTGTGAACAAACACATTATCACCTTGTTCGTTTTTATATCTAATTTGGCCACGGCGGGCCTGATAGTCTAAAGACTTAGAGACACTGCTAACCTCTTTGTAGATATTCATACTCGGCAACCAAACCTCTAAATCATAAGTTCGGGACATAGCTGCAGAACAATCTCCAGCGGCTAATTTAGATACTTGATAATGTAGGTTTAATCCGCTCAATAATGCCTGTGCGTGTTCTAGTAGTTCATCAAAAATAATTGATGAATCTTCTGATTTACATAAAACAAACATCTCCACTTTATTAAACTGATGACCGCGGACCATTCCTCTTTCCGACTGACGATAACTACCAGCCTCTCTCCTAAAACAAGGTGAGTAGGCAAAATACTTTAAGGGCAATTGTGAAACCGGCAATATCTCACCACGATGATAATTGCCTAACATCATCTCACTGGTAGCATTTAAACATAATTTATCTTGCGTCCAGAATAAATCATCACCAAATTTAGGTAACTGACCCGTACTGTATGCAGATTCTTCATTTAATAGAAAAGGGGGGATAATAAAAGTGTATCCATTCTGTTGATGATACTCTATAAAGTAAGATAATAAAGCCCATTCTAACAAAGCCCCCCAATTATGATAGGCCCAAAAACCTGAACCAGAAATTTTTACCGCTCTATCATAGTCAATCATGTTTAGTTCCTCTGCTAAGAAAATATGGTCTTTAAAATTAAAATCAAATCTGGGCTGCTCTCCATAAGTATAAACTACTTGGTTATGCTCTTTTCCACCCGCTAAAATATCTTCATCTGGTAGGTTAGGTAAAGCTGATAAATGTTTTTTTAAATCATCCTCTACTTGACTTAAATGAGTATCTATTTTTTTTATTTCATCACCAATATTTTTTAAACTAGAAATTATCTCAGTGCTTGGCTTGACTTTTGAATTTTGCCTTCGCTTAGCCTTCAAAGACTCGCTTCTATTTATTAATTCTTTACGTTTGTCATCTAATTTAATAATAATATTTAAATCAAAACTTCCAGGCTTCATTCTTTTAAGCAAAGCTTGTTCTACTTTGACTCGCTTCTCTCTTATTAATTTTACATCTAGCATAAAATAAAGTTTATAATGTTTCTCCACCAAAATTTGCCAATAGATTAGTTAATGAACTTGAATTATTTATTTTTTCTTCTTTAGATGTCATATTTTCTTCTTGTTCATCATCTAGCTTTGACTCGTTATTAAGCACAATTAACTTCTCATCCAGGACAGCTTCAATATCTATTTGTCCACCATAAACTTCTTTTAAAGCATCTTCAGTAATCTGCTTTATGTCTTTGCTCGTCACGCGGTCTCGATGAAATTTGTATTTAAATATTAGGGTAATAAGTCCATTTTTAATAGCTGATGCTTGACAATTCTGCATTATGAATGACAAAGAATGATTATACTTTTTAATTTTAATCAACAATTCAGGCCATAAAGTTTGAACTTCAGCCTCACTTAAATTAACAGATTTTTCAGCATCTCTCTTGGCTGAATCTTTTTTTATTTCCACAACTTTTGATTCATTAATATGAGGCTCGCCATCTCTTTTCACTACAGAAGGGTAAATCATCTCTGTCTTTGTTGGTAAGCAAAGTTCCGCGATAGTAAGCTCGAAACTTAGCTGATTAAAAGAACTAGCACTATCTTTAGATAGAGAAATAAAACTTCGTATAATTTTTAGAGTCATCTCTATCTCTATATTCCGAGATATTTCTAAAATTTTTAATTCTAATTGCTCACCAAGATCTAGACCCAAGCTAACAGCTAATCCTGGTTGTAATTTCTGCAGCATTATTTTTCTTAAAATCAAAAGTAGATCTGCCAAAAAATTTTTAAAATTAATTCCATTTTCAGCTAAATTATTAAGAATTGAGATTGCTGTAGCTGCATCACGTTGATATAAAGCATTAATCAAATCTAGAGCTTCATGCTGGTTATGTCTAGGTAAGATTAATTCTGCCATTGCGGAAGTTATTTTATTTTCACCCAAAGCTAAAACTTGGCCTAATAAGCTCTCAGCATCTCTTAAATGGCCTTCGGATTGTTTAGCGATACTCTCCAAAACTGAAATGTCTACATCTACTTTCTCTTGTAAAGAAATTTTTTGTAATTTCTTAATCACTTCTGATTGACTAATTCGCTTAAAATCGAAACGTTGACAGCGTGAGATAATAGTTAATGGCACCTTATGTGCTTCAGTTGTGCAAAGAATAAAAATAATGTGAGCCGGTGGCTCCTCCAGAGTCTTAAGAAGTGCATTAAATGCTTGCGTTGACAACATATGTACTTCATCGATGATAAAAACTTTCATCTTTAAATAACTCGGCGTCACTCTTACAGAGGAAATAATATTATCTCTCACATTGTCTACGCCTGTATTAGAGGCTGCATCAATTTCAATAACATCTAGAGCTCGGCCCTGTCTGATGCTTAAACACGCACCACACTCTCCGCAGGGTTCATATTGATTTTCTTTACGTTTTTCGCAATTAACTGCTTGAGCCAGAACTCTAGCCATACTTGTTTTACCAACCGCTCTCGGACCACAAAAAAGATAAGCATGAGCTAAGGAATTACTAACGATTTCATTCTGCAGACTAATTTTAAGATGATTTTGACCCAAAATATCACTAAATTTTTGAGGCCGATAATTGCGATATAGAACTGACATATTTAAATATTTATTCTTTTAAAGTTGATTTAGGCAAGACTATATTCTCAGTCCTTCTAATAATATTTGCTTCAATTATTGATCGATCTTGACCAAATTTTAAGCGGCTTAAAGTCCTAATTTTTTTAGATAATTCAGGACGAGCCACGCCAATCAGAGGCCAAACAGTTCTCATAGAGAAAGGACGAGTTGCACTATTATCAACTAATAATTTGATATAAGCAGTCCCTTTATCAATATTTATTAAATCAAAAGCGTTAAAAACTGGAGAAAACTCTTTGACTAAAAATTCAGCATCTTCGGTACCTATTTTAAAACTTATCATTGTGCCCACATTACCAAACACCGCATCCTTTATTTCCGTATTATTATTTTTAGTCAATTGACCAACATATTGATGCGCAATGATTAGATTAAGCGCATATTTTCTTGCCTCAGATAGAATTTGTGAAATTGAATCGGTGGTAAAGTTTTGAAATTCATCAATATAAAGATAAAAATCTTTTCGATCTTCTCCTGGTATATCTGTTCTCGATAAGGCAGCCATTAAAATCTTACCCACAACAATCATGCCTAAAAGATAGGCATTCATCTCACCCACAACGCCTTTTGGTAAATCAATTAATAATATTTTTTGGCGATCCATTAAATCTCTAAAATTAAAAGAACTGTTCTGCTGGCCAATAATCGGGCGCATCATATCGTTGGAAATAAAAGAAGTTAACTTAGAGGTAATATAAGGGACTATATTAGCTAATGCAGCATCACCGCCTGCTTTTTCAGCCTCTTTCCTCCAAAAATCGACAACAGTTCTATTCTTACAACGAGATAGTTTCAAACTTCTAAAATTTTCATCTGAAAGGACTTTGGGAATTTCCATTAAAGTAGATCCACTCTCAGGGTCTTCCATAATTAGTAATAGAGCATTACGCATGTATTGTTCAAACATCGGGCCACCAGTCTGCTTTAAATCATATAATTTATCAAAAATTCCGATCATTTCATTAATCACAAAACTTTTTTGTTCAGGATAACGAGGATCATACTCTAGTAGATTTAAAGCTAATGGCCTTTCAGTGTCTGCAGGTGAAAAAATTACCACATCTTCAGCTCTCTCTGGAGGTATTCTCTGTAGAATATCTTCTATTAAATCACCATGTGGATCAAGAACACAAACACCTTCACCATTTTGAATATCTTGGACCGCCATATTGGTTAATAGCACGGATTTACCAACACCAGATTTACCAACAATATAGGTATGCCTCCTTCTATCTTGGCCCTTTATCCTTATCTCTTTGTTAACTCCGCGATAGAAATTATTTCCAAGTAGCAAGCCCTCACTTGGGAGATCTGCTGGAGCTGGGGCACTCTTAGCTGTTAACCATAAAATATTAGGAGTTTCCATATGTCTTAGTGGCAGATGGAAAATACTAGTGAGCTCTTCAGTATTTAATAAAAACGACATTTCTTCACGAAAACGACGATATATAAAATCTTTAATTAATTTTTCTTGATTAGACTTTATCGCTCGAGAAAAGTTATTGCCATAACTATAATTATTGTATTCAGTAAAAGTACTGGCCACATTCTCTAAATAAGTCACTGAGCGCTCTTTACTGGCGGTAGCAACAATTATGCGAATATTAACATCAAGCCCAGCTCTTAAATTTTTCTCTTCAATTGACTTTAAAGTTTCTTCTTCCACGGCTGATAATCTTTTCTGGGCATCCTGACTATTAGGGTCCTTTGGTTTACTACTTGCAACAGAAAATATCTCAGTTAAATGAGACATTATTTCAGAAAATTTATTAACATGAATTCCGGCACTAACTGAATTTTTTGCTTGAATTCTACGGACAGCTTTTCTCACTTCACCATGCCAAGAACCTTTAGCGCTACGAACAATATATTGGACTGCCATACTTTCATCTTTATCTAATTTAGACATGACATTAATTAAAGAGTTAAGAGGATCTACTTCAATCTTTTGGTAGGTGCGCAAGGGTAAAATATAATTTTTTTTTGTTTTTAATGAAGCACTCATAATATTGCTATAGGCATTGAAAATATTATAATCTTCGATTTCTTCAATCACAGCTTCTGGATAATAGGCCGTTATCTGTTGGTCTAAATAGCGCGACATAGCACGTGGTGATACTACATAAAAAGCAATTTTATTATTATAAGCTACAATTTCAAAAGAAAAATGGTCATTTCTCCCTAAAAACCAAGCAGAAATACCTCTTTGTGCCTTTAAACCCCCAATACTAGCAAAAATGGTTTCTCCTTTTGCAATTTCTTCTCTTATTTGTTGTAATGAATCACTATTATTTTTTTCATCCTCTGGCTTTTCCTTAGGCAATTTAATTAAAAATACTTGATGATCAAAATAACTATTGTTGACCATTGCTTGCCTCACAAGCAAACGAATAATTAAGGTTAGTACTATTAAAATACCTAAAATTATTAGCACTATAATTAATGAGCTAATTAATTGATCTGATGGACCTTGGAAAGCGTTAGATGAAAATTCGAACATATGATTTTAAAGGCTTTTCTTGATATTTATTATTTTATCTGTCTTAATTTTTGCTTCTTGCTCAAGAAAGAAACGATTCACACCAGGGATTAATTTTAGCCAGCCTTTAATTAATTTAACAATTTTATCAGCACTAAGTCGAACTTTTGATAATAATTCGCTAATTTTTAGAGCTGTCTTTTCTCCTTCGTCTTTAAAACGCTTACGCTCTCTAGGACTCATTTCTAAGAAAATTTTATCTAAGCCACTCGACATGATATTTTCAATAGCTTTGATCTTCTTACCCTCATAGTTATTTTGGTCTTCTACCTTCAGTGGCGATGGGACAGGCTTCTTTGCAGTAGGTGGTCGAACGCCTTCATCAATATTTTTTTTTATCTCTGGCGGTATTTCTCCGACTCTTTCTACATTTGTTTCTGAGCCTTCTCGAGGTATTTCTGCTACGTGAGGTGATGGAATTTCCTCAATCTTGTTTAAATTATTGGCCATATTTTTAGATAATTATAGCGTTAACAGGGCAATTCAAAGCTGCTTTTTTAGCACAATCTTTGTTAATATCATTAACCACCACTGCCTTATAGTCCTTACCTAAAACAAAAACATCTGGGCAAAGACTGACACATAAACCGCAACCTATGCACTCTTCATTTTTAATCTTAATCATATATAAAAAACAATAAAGTAGCTAGACTTCTTTATATTTACTCTTAGCTATTACTTTTAACTATTACTTTATAAAGTATAGCATAGTTTCTAAAAAATAATAGTCTCAGAACGCTTATATCCAAGTGATTATAAGTAGATATGTGAAGCATATTTAAGCATTCATTGAAACATCATACCCTATAATAGATATTAACAAGACTTAGCCAATGAATTAAAGCTTAAATAATTAATATATTTTCTCAAGTATGACATTTCTATTGAAAATACAGGTATGACATTTCTATTGGTAATTGACACATCTCTTATCAATTGACAAGTAACGCCCATTTTGTTATATTGACATCGTTAACTTAATATATCTTAACTTAATACATTATTTAATGAAAAATGGTTAATTATTTTCATTTTGAAAAAAATATAACCAATATTATCTTTATGGCACATAAGAAAGCTGGCAGTTCAACTGCCTTGGGTCGCGATTCAGAGAGCAAACGTTTAGGCGTCAAGTTATCTGATGGCCAAAAAGCTAAGGCTGGTAATATTATTATCCGCCAGCGTGGAACCAAATATCATCCAGGAAAAAATGTAAAACGCGGTAACGACGATACCCTTTTTGCTGTATCTGATGGTTTAGTGAAATTTACTAGTAAAAAATTAAAAAAGTTTACTGGTAAGCTTAAAGACTCTAAAATCGTTAGCGTTTGTTAAAAAAAACAAAAAAAAGCTTTAATCTATATATTAAAGCTTTTTTTATTTTATCTTACTCTTATTTATTTTTTTGCTCTTTTAACGCAATTCTAACAAATTCAACGAATAACGGATGTGGGTCTAAAGGTCGAGAGATGTATTCGGGGTGAAATTGCACACCAATAAAAAATGGATGATCCTTCAACTCTATAGCCTCAACAATTTTATTATCAGGCGAAGTACCTGAAATAATTAAACCAGACTTTTCTAATAGCTTACGATAATTGTTATTAAACTCATAACGATGACGATGACGTTCTGACACTATTTTTTTATCTGTATATTTTCGGTAAGCTTTACTTAAATGAGAACTAGGTTTTAATAGGCAGGGCCAAGACCCTAAGCGAATAGTGCCTCCATAAGCTTTTTCATCGATTAGTTTTTTCTGCTCGAGCATAATATGTATGACGGGATCACTAGTTTTAGGATTAATTTCTTCTGAATCTGCGTCTACTAAACCTGCTACATTACGAGCAAACTCAATCACCGCCATTTGCATGCCATAACAAAGACCAAAAAAAGGGATTTTATTTTCTCGACAATATTTAATAGCTCTTATTTTTCCAGCTGAACCTCTACCACCCCAACCTTGCGGAATGATTATACCATCCAGTTTAGCTAAGACTTTAACATCTTTTTTCTCAAAGTCTTCAGCATTTAACCAATTTAAGTTTAGCTTGCAATGATTAACAGCGGCAGCGTGTTTAATAGCCTCAATCACAGAAATATAAGAATCAGATAATGAATAATCGCCCGTTTTAAAATATTTACCCACAATACCTAAATCAACACTCTTTTTTTGATTTTTAGTAGCTGATACGAAATTTTTCCATGCATTATTATTAGCTTTTTTATCTTTTACTTTTAAATTTAGTTTGGTGAGTATCCTTTCAGCGAGATTTTCCCTTTCAAAATTTAATGGTATATCATATATAGAATCTGCGTCTGGTGCAGCAATAACATCCTCAATTGCCACATTACAATGAATAGCTAATTTCTCCTTTCTTTTATAATCAATCATTTTTTCACTTCTAGCAATTAAAAAGTCTGGTTGAATTCCAGCACTATTTAAACTCCTAACAGCATGCTGAGTTGGTTTTGTTTTAAGTTCACCGACTATGTGTGGAAAGGGTAAATATGAAACCATCACAAAAAGAATATCATTTGGATTATACAACTTCATTACTCTAGCGGCTTCTAAAAAAAGTAGATTCTCATACTCTCCGACAGTGCCGCCAATCTCTACTGTCATAATATCAGCTTGACTTTTAATAGCAGCCTTATTAATCCTATCTCTAACTTCCATCGGAATATGAGGCACAACTTGAACACACTTCCCATTATAGCCTAAATTTCTTTCGCGATTAATAACTGTTTGATAGACTCTGCCAGTGGTCATGTAATTTTCACGATAAATGTTTTTATTTAAAAAACGTTCATAATTACCTAAATCTTGGTCTGTTTCATCGCCATCATCAGTAACAAAAACCTCACCATGTTCTACGGGATTCATAGTGCCAGCATCGACATTAATATATGGATCAATCTTAATTGCACTAACATTATAGCCCTGGGCCTGTAGTATTTGACCAATAGAAGCAGCACTAACCCCCTTCCCTACACCAGACATTACTCCACCAACAACAAAAATATATTTAACAGTTTTGCCATTTTTTTGATGATTTTTTAAATTTAATTTTTTTTCCATAGTATAACAAAGCAATATGCTTTCATTAATTTAATTTAATTTAATTAAATTATTTATCTAATAATAAATTAATAGCCTTTAAGAGCTGCGGATCACGATCATGATCAATATCTTCTCTAGTTATTTCCACTTCTATCTCAGGTATAATTCCTTTATCATTTATATAATCTCCTTCTGGAGTCAACCATTGTGCAACAGTTATTTTCAAAGCTGATCCATCACTTAAATCTTTAAAACTTTGAACTGATCCTTTCCCAAAAGATTTTTGCCCAAGTAAAATAGCTTTATTATAGTCACGTAAAGCACCAGCAACAATCTCGGACGCTGATGCGCTACCACCGTTAATTAAAACAATTGTTTTAAAATTTTTTAAAGGTGCTCCACCTATCGCAAAATATTCTTCTCTCACTCCCTCGCCAAACTGCTCAACCACTACTGGGCCCTCTGGTATCCAAGCACTAGCAACTGTAACAGCTGTGTCGAGATAACCGCCAGGATTATTTCTTAGATCTAAAATAATACCTTTAGGGTTTTTCAGTAATATTTCTTGAATAGCAGAGACAAATAATGCCTCAGTATCGTCATTAAAACTATTAATAGTCAGTATCATTATTCCATCATCTCTCATCTCTGTTTTTATACTTTTAACCACGATGATGCCTCTGGTAATACTGATGTCTAAAGGTTTGTCTTCTTCGTCTCTAATCACTGTAAGTATCACCTCTGTATCTTTGATGCCTCTAATTTTTTTTACAGCCTCATCAACGCTCATCCCTAGGGTATTCAACCCATCGATAGCATAGACTCGATCACCAGCCTTTATTCCTGCCTTTTCTGCAGGCATTCCTGCTAACGGCGCAATAATAGTAATAATATCATCTTTCATTCCTACCTCAGCACCTATGCCCTCAAAACTACCAGACATATCGGTAGTAAATTCTATGCTCTCTTCCGGATCCATAAATATAGTATATGGATCATTCATTGATCTTACTAAACCGCGTAATGATCCATAGAACATTTCCTCATCACTAACTTTATTCTTATCAATATGATCTTGTTTTAAACGATGCCAAACTTCCCAATATAGATCGAAATCTAAAGCAGAATTATTTGCTATTTTTTTAGCCTCAGGGGAATAAGCTAGGTGGCGAATTCTGAGATCATTATTTTCTCCACTTGACCAAACTGAGCCTACACCAAAAGAAAAGATCATTAACGCAACAATAATGACCGATACTAAAGCTGGTTTGTTTTTAATCCTATTATATAAATTCATATATTATTTCCTTATAATTTTAAACTCACCCTCTTGATTTAATGAAAGCAAACGAGAGGCTTTAATTTTTAACTTATCATTTATCCCATTAATAACTACTAAATCCGGCCGTAATGTGGATCTAAATAATTCTAATGATTGATTAATTGTTAGATTTTTTTCACCACTAATATTTAAACTAGTAGAAACTATGGGGATTCTTAATGACTTAATCATTTTACGTAAAAAATCATTTTTAGGCAAACGGACAGCTAAATATTTATTATTTGTTAAATTTGTAGCTAACTTTTTTTTATGAGTTAATAGAACTGTTGTCGGGTTTTCAGATTGCCAAATTTTTTTTAATACCCGTTCTTGAGCTTGGCTTAAATAACAATATTTTTTTAACATGTTAATACTAGAAACTAAGATTATCAACGATTTATTTTTATTTCTTTTTTTAATTTTATAAATCTTTTCAACAGCTGTAAAGCTATCAGCTCTAACTGAAATACCATCAATGGTATCAGTGGGCATTACAACCACCTTATCTCTCAAAAAATAATTTTTTATAGATTCTCTAGATCTAAGTAAACTACGGTTCTTTAAATCTATTATTTCCATATTATATGATTGATTGAAGAGCCTTCAAAGCTTGAGGCAAGATAGGCATGATTAAATTAACCAGCTTTATGAAAAAAGGAGCTACTTGTGAATTAACAAGCTTGTCGCCTAAAAAGCTGCCAATCCAGGCATATCTAGACACAACAAAAAGAATAATCCCGATAAAAAGAGAACCTTCAATGAACCCCAATGAAGCACCTAGAGTCCTATTAATCAATTTTGTGAAAGGAATGATAGAAATTAATTTATAAACTTTTTCTAAGATTACGAAAACAAAGTCTATAATTACTGTGATCACCACAAAAACAATGATAAATGAAAGAACTTTTCCTAGCGCAACTCTAGATGCAAATATATTTTGAGTCCATTCATAAAACTGTAAGTAAAAATGACTGGCAATAAAAATACCAATTATTAAACCAAATATTTTACCTAATAGCTTAATAAAACCTTTAATAAAGCCATTGATAGTAAAAGCTGCAACAAATATTATTAGAGCAATATCGAAATAAGACATAATATAAATTAATTAAGTTTTGAATCTATGCGTGGAAATAAGCTTGTACTTTTAGTAATCTGTTCTTGGCTAAATAATTCAATTATTTTATTAGCTGAATCTGGCAAGAATACTTGTAAAATCGTAGCTATGTCCAAAACCTCTTCAGCTAAAGGAATTAACACTTTAATGATTTCATCGCGACTCTCCATTTTCCAGGGTGCTTTATTTGATAAAGTTTCATTACAAAAAGAAATTTTTTGCCAAATAAATTGCAAAGATTGATTAAACTGATAATTGCTTAAACCAGATGCATTAGCCAAATCTATTAAAGCTTTATTTGTGACCCTTAAGTTAGTTTTTATTTTATTCTTTTCTAATAAATTACTAAGTCTTGAGACTAAATTGCCTAAACCATTAGCCAAATCAGCATTATATTTAAGTATTAAACGTTGTTCAGAAAAATCTCCATCTTCAAATGTAGGAATATCACTAAGCAAATAATAGCGCAACGCCTCATATCCAAATTTATTAGTTAGATCAAACAGATCAATTGATTTTCCTTGACTCTTACTAATCTTTTCCCCATCAATAGTCAAAAAACCAAAAACTAAGATTTGCTTTGAGGGAGCTAGACCTGCTGATAGGAGCATGGCCTGCCACATAGCTGATTGTTGGCGCAAATTATCCTTTCCACAGACTTGAACTACAGGCCAAAAATCATTAAATTGAGAATTAACCTTAGGCCAAGAAAGAGTAGAAATATAATTTACTAATGCATCGAACCAAACATACATTACTTGCTCACTATCTCCAGGGACATCAACTCCATTAGGCATTTTTGACTTTAACCTAGAAATACTAAAATCTTGCAAACCACTAGACACGAAGTTCTTTATTTCTTTGAAGCGATGACGAGGAAGAACAAAGTCTTTATTCTGCTCATATAAATCTAATAATTGAGACTGATATTTAGAAAATCTAAAAAAATAGTTCTCTTCTTCAATGATTTCCAAATCTCTATTAGGATGAAATGGGCAAGATCCGGCTACTAAATCTGAATCCTTTTTTTCCATTTCACAACCGACACAATACTTAATCTTATATGATTTTTTATAAATATCACCATTGGCCTCACATAATTTCCAAAAATGTTGAGCCGCTTTCTTATGATCTTCATCGCTTGTACGTATAAAATTACTAACACTTAAATTCAAAACTTTAATCAAAGATTTAAACTCTTCAACGTAAGGAGTGCAATAATCACGTGGTGATAAAGCTATTTTATTTGCTGCTTGCTGTATTTTTAAACCATGCTCATCAGTGCCTGTGTTAAATATTACTTTTTTCCCTAAAAGATTTTGATACCTAGCAATAACATCAGCTTTAATAATCTCAGCCGCAAAACCAAGGTGTGGCGCGGAGTTAGTATATGGCAAAGTTGTACTTATATAGAAATTATCATTATTTTGATTCATATTATTTGATAGTTCTTAAAAGCAGTACGAATTCTCCTTTTTGTAAATTAATGTCGCTCGATAATTTTTCTATAAGGTCTTGAGCTGAGCCGAAATAAAAGCTTTCAAAAATTTTACTTATTTCTCGAGCAATCATAATTTCTAACTTTCTATTCTGCGCTCCTTCAATGACTAATAGCTCGTTCAGACACTTAATCAATCTATGTTTAGACTCATAAAAAGCTGAAGGATATGGGCTGGCCACAATTTCTTTTAACATTGTTTGTCTACCTTTCTTATGAGGTAAAAAACCAAAAAAAGAAAATCTATCTACTGGCCAACCAGATACTGAAAGAGCGGAAATCAAAGCAGATGGCCCTGGTAGAGGGCTAATTATAATCTTATCACCATAACGATCTCTGGCCGCACTAACTAAAAGTGATCCTGGATCTGATATCCCGGGTGTGCCAGCATCACTCACTAAAAGCAAATCTTTACCCTCACTTAAATAGTCAAGAATTTGCTCTACCTTTGAAACGCGCGAATGTTGATGATAGGAAAGTGTTTTAGTATTTATTTTATAACGATTAAGCAGTCGTTTAGTGACGCGTGTATCCTCACATAAAATATAGTCGACCTCAGCAAGAATTCGCAAAACTCTTAAGCTAACATCTTCCAAATTACCAATCGGCGTTCCAGCGACATATAATTTACCAATAGACATAATTAAACCATGTTATCTTTACGTTCTTTAAGATATTTAGTCCAATCCTCAGCTACATCAACTAATATTTTAAACGGAGCTTCGATAATGAAATCGAATACGAAAATAAAAACATTAATCTTGGATATGTTATTAGACAACCACTTCCCCGCAATAATTATAGGCATATAAAATAAATCCATTAAAAAACTGAATAGGTTTTCCTTCTTTTCTAGAACTATTAGCTCTTTAACTCCGCGAGTTACTATAATACTAAAGAAGCTCACAAAAGCTAAGAAAAAAAGGAAAATAATGATGCTAACCCAATTAAAATTAACTTTAATCAACAGCCAAACAATAGCATAAAGTGATATCAAAAAAGTACTAAAATAAATTAAATTAAAAATTGCATTCAGAACATATCCTCTTTTTTGAGGATTCCTTAATTTAATCGGTCTATTTCTTTCTTTTCCTAAAATAGCAATTTCGCTTACCCCTTCAATTATCTTCTCAGTATTATTATCTCCAGGAACTCTAGTTAATAACACTATAAAAAAAAGTAAAACAGCTGGAAAAGAAATATTAATAATTAACGAAATATAATTAAGAGGTTGATGGAATAAATGAATAGCAGGAATCTCTATTAACAAGACAAAAATAGATTTTGTTAAAAAAATGTAAATAATACTTCTAAGTGCTGCCCGCCACAAACGAGATTTAGCTTTCTTATATTTTAAATTACATACTTTACGAATTGCAGTATAAAAAGTTTTAGGATTATATTTAAATTCATTGTAAACCTTAGCCGGATCTTTAATTATAGCATCTTGTAGAACGGTAAAATAAAGAGCATAACGACGCACAATTTTATCAAGCTGTTTTTTTAAAGGATGATTTAACTGATATTCAATTGCTTGGCGTAAATCATGAATAGAAAAAGCCATCTGCTTAATTTGCTCGTCGGCTGGACTAAACATTAAATCAATATGATCGCCAGTCCAACCCGTATTGTAATATTTAAATAGGACGAAAGCTAACATATCTTCATCAAAACGAGAATAATTACGACCAATGCTTAAATAAATTTGTATTTGTAAATCAGAAGAATAAGGGAGATCATCAGGTAGCTCGATTATTCTATTGATAGCATCAAACATAACATTTACCATGGCTCGTTTAGTTCGACTTTGCACTAAACCTTCTTCAATTTCACAGGCAGCAATATTAAGTAAAAAAACGATTAAACTAGTCTTATCCTTCAACAATTCTTTTGATTTTTTATTAATCCTTTTAGCCTTAGCGTTATTTTCTTCATGCTTTACCACCATATCCTTCAGTTTTAGATATTTATCCAAAATATTAGCCACCTCTTTAATCTTACTTTCAGGTAAATGATTATTTTGTAAATAACCAGCACGAATTAATTCCGCTAAAAGATGTTGAGCTAATTCTTCATTACTTGAGACCTTCAACAAACCCTCAATACGAACTTGTCTTTTTAATATTCTCGCGATAGCATTTTTTCGCAGAAGATGATCTTCATCATAATCAACAGCATTACGAATTTTCTCATAGAAAAAAGCCATCTTGGAAATAAGTTCTGATACGCGTATATGTGGCGAACCGTCATTCTTATCATCCGCAGCATGAATATCATTATAAACAGCTTGAAATAGCTTTTTAGCATTGACATTTAACTCCTCTGTACCACTCTCTATTTTTTTTTCAACTAAATTAGGACTAACCATACTTTATATAATTCTTTCCTATTTTATCCTGTTTAGACTTAAAAAGCAATATAAAAGGTATTTTACCTTTTAGATATACAATTATAATATATATTTTACTTAATGTCTGATTATCAATTTAGTAATTAGACTTATATTTTATCCAATTTTAAGCTAATAATTCTCTTCTAAAAGTCTTGACAGGGTGGCGCAATTTCGCTAACATGTATTATAGATATAAAAAGTAGCCGAGAGGCTCTTTTTAATATTTTAATATTTGAAAATATGAACAAAATTAAAAAATATATTAAACAATCAATTGAAGAGTTAAAGAAGGTTACCTGGCCTAGTAAAAAAGAAACCTATCAATATACTGTTTTAGTTATTGGTATTTCTTTGGTAGTCGCCGCTTTTCTAGGTGCTCTGGATTTTGGTTTTAACTTAGGTTTTGAAAAATTAATTATTAAATAAACTTTAATTTTTTTAAAATTAATAAAAATTTTATATTTAAAAAAATATGGCAAAACAATTTTTAAACCAAGGTCGACGCTGGTATGTGCTTCATACCTATTCTGGATATGAAGAAAATGTCGCTCAAAATCTTAAACAAAGGGTTGAATCTCTAGACATGGAGAATAAGATTTTCAACATTTTGATTCCTACTGAGAAAAAAATCAAAATCAAAAATGGCAAACGTAAAGTTAGTGAAGAAAAGATATTCCCTGGTTATATTCTTGTTGAAATGGAGGTAACTGATGATTCTTGGTATGTTGTACGAAATACGCCTAATGTTACAGGTTTTATTGGTACTGGCACAATACCTACGCCAATTAGCGAAGAAGAGGTTAAAAGTTTACAAAAAAGGATGGGGGTTGAGGATCCTAAATTTACCATTGATGTTACTATCGGAGCTTCTGTGCAAATAAATGAAGGTCCTTTCAAAAATATGGAAGGAAAAGTTACTAACATCGATGAAGCGAAAGGCAAAGTTAAGGTGTCAGTTTCAATGTTCGGTCGCGAAACTCCTATTGAACTTGATTTCCTTCAAATAAAAAGATCTTAAATAATAATTTAGCTGAAATGATTGCTTCTAACAATTCAGCTCTATAATACTATGGCAAAAAAGTTAAAAACAAAAATAAAATTACAAATTCCTGGTGGACAAGCCAACCCAGCCCCTCCAGTTGGTCCTGCATTAGGTCAACATGGTTTGAACATTTCTGAATTTTGTCAAAAATTTAATGAGGCGACAAAAGATAAAATGGGTGATATTATTCCAGTTGAAATATCTGTTTATGAAGATAGAAGCTATGATTTTATCCTTAAAACTCCACCTGCGGCTGAATTGTTAAAAAAAGCAGCTGGCATTAAAAAAGGTTCAAGTAAGCCAAGGTCAGATAAAATTGGTAAAATATCAAATTCTCAATTAATAGAAATCGCTAAAACAAAAATGCCCGATCTTAATGCTAAAAATACTGAAGCAGCAATGAATATCATTAAAGGAACAGCTCGCCAAATGGGGATTGAAATTAAAGATTAATTTATTTAAAATAACTTGTGGGAGCTATAACTAGCGCCTTACCACGAAAAAAATATGAATACAATAAAAAAAAAGAGTGATAAAAAGAAAGCTGATTTATCAGAGGTCTATAATAAGATGACTAAGTATAGCTTAAAAGATGCTATTGCTATCTTAAAAAAAATTGATCATTCAAAATTTGACCCGTCAATAGAACTTCACATTAGACTAAATATCGATCCCAAGAAGAGCGATCAACAAATTAGAGGTGCCGTCAGCCTGCCCCATGGTACTGGTAAGATTATCCGGATTGCTGCCTTTGTTTCCCCTGAGAATGAGTCAGATTGTAAGGACGCTGGAGCAGATGTATGTGGCGGAGAGACTTTAATCGCAGAAATTAAAAAAACTGAAAAAACTGATTTTGACGTTGCAGTAGCTGAACCTTTGATGATGAGAAATCTAGCACCTATTGCTAAAATCTTAGGTACTCGCGGTTTAATGCCCTCACCTAAAAATGACACTGTTTCTCCTAATCCAGCCAAAACTATTAGCGAATTAAAGAAAGGTAAAATAAGTTTTAAAAATGATGACACTAGTAATTTACACACAGTTATAGGTAAATTAAGTTTTGACGATTCAAAATTAATTGAAAATTATCAAGCTTTCATTATAAATCTTAGAAAAATAAAACCCGCCTCAGCTAAAGGAACCTATATTAAAAGTGCTTCTATTTGTGCATCTATGAGCCCGAGCATAAAGCTTGATTTAGAATAAATATCTTAATCAAGTGAGCTTGACTTTTTTTTAATAATGAGTTATCATAAATATGTAAGTTTTGTTAGAAACACGAGCGGCTAGTTCAGTTTGTTTCAACTGAAACAAGATGGGCTAGCCGTTTGTAGTTTGTAGGCAACAAAGGTCGCCTTACAAATTTGTAAAAAAATATTTCATGATCTGCTTAGGCAGTAATTGAAATCCAAAAAAATGAAGAAATTATTCGTTGGTGGTTTGTCTTTTCAAACCACTGAGCAAGTTTTAGCAGACGCTTTTGCTAAAGCTGGCAATGTTGTTTCAGCCGTTATCATCCAAGATAGAATGACTCAGCGCTCAAAAGGTTTTGGTTTTGTAGAAATGGAAACCGAAGAAGAGGCTCAGGCAGCTATTACCATGTGGAATGGCCAGGAACTTGATGGACGACGCATCGCAGTTAACGAAGCACGTCCTATGGAAAAGCGCTTCTAAAAACAACGGTCAAAACCTGTTCAATAAAAAACTTCCGCTTTATTGCGGAAGTTTTTTTATAGAAAAATATTTTATAAAAATTTTACTCAAATAAAAAATATTTATTAATATCTTATTTTACTAATTTAATATTTTTAATTATGATATCTGCTACTGGATGAGTTCCATCTACTGTAGCTGCCTCTATTTTCCTTACAATATCCATTCCAGAAACTACCTCACCGAAATTTGTATGGGCTCCATCTAACCAAGGAGTTGATTCTGCGGTCACAATAAAGAATTGAGAACCATTAGTATTAATACCACTATTAGCCATGGCCAAGGAACCAGCTACTAATTTTTTATCATTAGATTCATCAATAAACTTATAGCCAGGGCCACCTGTACCATGGATTGCCCAATTTTCATCCTTACTATTTGGATCACCTCCCTGGATCATGAAGTCTTTCATGACTCGATGAAACAGTGTGCCGTTATAGAAGCCTAATTCAGCTAAATACATAAAATTATTAGCTGTAATAGGAGTTTCTGAGTTATATAATTTTACTTCAATGTCTCCTTCGCTGGTCTGAATAATAGCCCCCTTATACTGAGATATAAGATTAGGCTGATGCGCTGGTGCTAGTGGTTTATTATCAGAAACTTCTTTTTTTATTTGAACCTCTTCAAGCACTCCCGGATTTTCTTCAATACTTAGATCTCCTACATCCACCTTTTTATTAGTCTCTTCTGGCTTAGAATCACTAGGCTGTTTATTAATTAGTGGTAAATTCATATTGTCATTAACATTAGGCTTAGCTGTTCCACAAGCGGACAATGTAATCATCACGGATAATAAAACAGTTAAGGATAATAATTGATTAAATTTATTCATATTATTTTTTTATTTAATATTTGAAGTATATAAATGATGTGATTTATAGGTTTAGACTCTAAATTTCCGTTGCATGCCTTTGTCATCATCTTCTCTTCTCTCTTCAATTAAGATTTTTGCATCTTGTCTTAAAACAGCTAAATCTTTTAAATTTAAAAGATTTGCTTTATCTAACAACACTTGTCGATTATTTAGATTCGGGTCTTCTAGAACTTCTCCTAACAAAACATCTAATATTGCTCCTAGTTTAGGACCAGGTTCTAATTTTAAATTATTAATCAAGTCGCTTCCATTAATTTTTAACATTTTAACTGACACTGGATCATGCTGAACTTTTTCCATCATATACTGGAGATGCCTCAACTTATAAGGCATTGCTTTAGGAGTACCTGAGCCTAAACGATCAGCTACCCTTAAATGAATTAAATCTTGTAAATTTTCATGACCGACTTTATTGATCAACCTTCTCACTGAAGTGCCTGTCACTTCCCCTACGTTGTAATAGAACATGTGATTTCTTACTAAATTTACAACTCGTTCTCGATCCTCATTGTTAAACTTTAAGCGCAACATTATTCTATCAACCATTTTAGCTCCAATGTATTCATGATTATAGAAGGTTGCTTGACCATTAATTATTTTCTTAGATTTGGGCTTACCAATATCATGTAATAGGGCGGCAAAACGAACTCTCCAATTAGAGTTTGGACAATATTTTAATGAGAGAATATTGTGCTTAAAAACTTCATATATATGATGATGATTTTGTTTAACTCCTATTCCCTGCTCAAGCTCAGGAATAATATATTGTAATAATTTGGCCTCATGGAGAAGTAAAAAGCCTTCGGCAGCATGATTAGATGACAAAATCTTGATCAATTCATCCTTTATTCTTTCCTTGGCCACAAATTTAATACTGCCAGGCATCTTAGTAATCGCTCTTAAGGTTTTTGGCTCGAGACTGAATTCTAATTGAGCCGAAAACCTAATCGCCCGCATCATTCGTAAAGCATCTTCTTTAAAACGATCTATTGGCTCGCCAACTGCTCTAATAACTTTTTTCTTTAAGTCTTTTTGTCCACCAAAAAGGTCAATTATCTCAAACCTATGGTCGGAGATAACAATAGGGCCAGAATCATTTAAGCGTAAGGCCATGGCATTTATAGTAAAATCACGTCTTTCTAAATCTTTATCTAACTCAGTCTCAAATTTAATCTCATCAGGATGTCTCCTATCAGAATACGCTTGTTCACTTCTATAAGTAGTAATTTCAACTACAGATAATAATTCATTATCTTTTTTAATTGGAATAATAACAGTTGCAAAATTATTTTCATACTTAGCTTCTGCAAATATTTTTAATATTTGCTCAGGATGAGCTTTACTTGTTAAATCCCAATCTTTAGGCTGATTATCCATCAATAAATCACGCACACAGCCACCCACTAATTCTACACTAAAACCAGACGCTCCTAAACGTTTTAAAATATCTAAAATGTAATCCGGGATAAACATTAATTATTTTTTCTTAGCTAATATGTCTTTGTATAAGAAATAGCTAAAGACAACTAATATAGGACTTAAAAGAGCCCCGATAAGATTTGCTAAGATTTGATAAACTTGACCAAGATCTTGACTTAGGTACTTAAATGTCTCGATTTTAGTTACAGGATCAATATTAATAGCAGCAGGTAACATAATAATACTCAACACTATTAAGTAAATAAAAAATATAAGAATCAGACGACCAGCCACTGCCCACCAATAGCCCTTAACTAAGTTTTTGCTTCTTTTTATGGCTTCCATCGGTTTTTTTATTTCTTCTAAAACAACTAATAGGGTAGTAAAAAACCAATAAATATAAAAGATAATTCCTGGAATTATAAATAAGATAGTTAGAAAAAATATATAAATTCCGACATTAACACTAGCATTGAGATACGATCTAAAAAATTTTTTTGTTTCTATAAAAATTGGTTTTACTTTGGCCTTTTCATTTTTTATCAATAAAATGATACCAATATGAGCTCTTATACTATAATAAAGAAAATAAAGTAAGGCTAAGATTATTAGAATGACAAAAATAAATCTCAACAATGCTGAATCCAAGCCTAAAAAAGAGAATCCAAGAATAATTAAACCAATGATTAGCAAGGGGATAGCTCCAAATAAGCCCCAGATGTACATTTCAGTAAAGTCAAGAAATCGATGATGATAAAACTGCCAGGTACTCTTAAGCAACGAAAAAAATGAAATGAGCTTCTCCCTGCTCTCTTCTTTATTAGCTAACTGATTACTATCTTGCATAGAACATTAATTGACTCATTTAATAAATTTAGTTGTCAAAAAAGCTAAATCAACCAATCGACAAGCGTAGGCCCACTCATTATCATACCAAGCTATTACTTTAACTAAATCACCATCAACTACTTTAGTGTTTTTTAAATCAATAATCGCACTATGACTATCACCAATAATATCAGTGGAGACCAAATCTTCTTTTGATGCATCAAGGAGGCCTTGTTTAGTTTCAGCTGCATTTTCAAAAGCTTTATTTATAACTTCAATACTGGTTTTTTTAGAAGCAATAAAAACTATGTCGCATAAAGAAACTACAGGAGTTGGCACTCTAACTGCTATACCGTCGAATTTGCCAACTAAGCTAGGAATGGTTTCTGTGACTGAAATAGCTGCTCCAGTCGTAGTAGGAATAATATTAACGGCGGCTGCTCTAGCACGCCGTGGATCTTTATGGGCGCCGTCAACTAAATTCTGATCAGCAGTGTATGAATGTATGGTTGTCATAATTGCCTTTTTAACACCAATTTTTTCTTTAAGAACGGCCATTACAGGGGCAAGGCAATTAGTAGTACAAGAAGCATTAGAAATAATATGGTCGGTTTTCTTTAATTTATTTTCATTAACACCTAAAACAATCGTTTTAACTTTACCCTCTTTTGCTGGTGCGGAAAGTATAACTTTTTTAGCTCCTGCAATGAGGTGTAAATTAGCACCTTTTTCACTATTAAACCTACCAGTACATTCTAAAACAATATCAATCTTTAATTTTTTCCAAGGCAATAATTCTGGTTCTTTTTCAGCAAAAACTGGATATCTTTTTTTGTCGACAATAATGCCCTGCTCATCACTGCTAACTATTCGATGATAGCGACCATAACAGGAATCACTTTGGAGCAATAGAGCGATGTTCTTCTTATCACTTAAATCATTAATAGCTACAACTTTTAATTCTGGATAATAATCAATGATATTCTTAAAAGCTGCTCGGCCTATCCGGCCAAAACCATTTATTGCAATATTAATAGCCATAAAATTTTTATTTAATTAATTAGATATATAATTATAGAGATATATAATTATAGCATATTTATACTAACAAAAAAAATTTCAAAATCCCAGACTAGCCTCACTTACTAAACCTTTTTTTCTTATTAATCAGGCTATATTTTCTTTGTTTTGAATCAATCTTAACTATTTGATCTCGTTCATCATTCCTTTCTGCAGGGAAACGAACATCAAGTTGCTGTGTTAATAGATGATGACCAATAACTGTACCTGTTCTGTTTTCAACTCTAATTTTTGTACCAATTGGAGCTAACTCATTTGCTAAGTATTTATAACCTTCATATTCAAAACCTAAGCAACACATTAAACGCCCACACATGCCCGATATCCGATCACTACCACGATGATTTAATTGCTGCGCCTCAGCCATTTCCGTGCTAACAGTAGTGAAATCACTCATAAAAGAACGACAGCAAAGTTTAAGTCCGCACGGGCCACAATCTCCTTGAACTTTAGCCTGATCTCGAGATCCTATCTGTAGAAGTCTAATATTTAAATTAAAAGTAGTTGTTAATTCTTTTACTAAATTACGAAAATCAATTCTATTCTCAGAAACAAAAGCAAAAACAAGCTTCTTTGGTTCTAAAGAAAAACGAGCATCAATAAATTTCATTTTAAGTTTTAATCGATTAGCAGTTGCCTGACAAATATCTAGAGCTTCTTTTCTCTTTTTTAAATCATAAACTCTCTCAATTTCTGCTTCTTCTGCTAACCTTATAACTGCTTGCAATTCTAGGTCGGCCCTCATTTCTTCTTTAGTAATAGAAATTAGCTTACCTATTTCTTGACCTAGATTAGTATTAACCACAACAAAATCATTGATCTTTATTGGTAAGTCTTCACTTAGACTAAAGCTATATAATTTATCCCACTTTGAGAATCGAACTTGTGCAATTTTCATAAACAAGAGAAGGCCCTTATAGGCCTTCTAATATTTTTTGTTTCTATTAAAGGCTAAATCGAAGATAAGAAATAACCTTAACATCCGCCAAAATATCCTTAACTTTTTTCTTATCATCTTTAATAAATTCTTGCTCCACTAAACATACCTCACTATAGTATTTAGCCAGTTTACCGAGTAAGATTTTTTCAATCATTAATTCAGGCTTGCCCTCTTTAATTAGCTGCTCTCTATAAATTTCTTTTTCGCGTTCTAGTTCTTCGGCTTTGATTTCTTCTGGTTCTAAATACCTCGGGTCAGTCGCAGCTATTTGCATTGCTATATCACTAGCTATATCCTCTTTATCAGGTTGATCTAAAGCGACAACTACACCTATTTTACCACCTAAATGAGAATATGCAGATACAGTGGCCCCCGTGACTTTACCATAAGCCGAAATATCCAACTTTTCTCCTATTGTGCCACTCAAAATATCCAAGTCTTCTTTGACGGTCCCATTGATAAGCTTTAGGGCTAATAAAGATTCCATGCTATCGACTTTTTTCTCCATTGCTAATACAATAACTGAATCAGCAAAGCTCTGAAACTTATCATTACGAGCTACGAAATCGGTTTCTGAACTAAGACTTAAAATATAAGCTTCATTTTTATCAGCATTAATAGCCACTTTAACCACCCCTTCATTAGTCTCTCTACCACTTCTCTTAGCAGCTTTAGCTATTCCTTTTTTTCTTAATAGACCAACTGCCTGTTGTAAATCATTATTAGCCTCATCTAGAGCCTTCTTGCAATCTACCATGCCAGCCCCAGTAATTTCTCTTAATTGTTTTATTAATTCCATATTAATTAAATTAATTTTTTAAGTCTTTCTTGGCATCAATAATTATTGATTGAATAATTCCTATAAGCAATTTAACGGTTTTAGTCGCGTCGTCATTTGCTGGTATTGGATAGGTGACTAATTCGGGATTAACATTAGTATCACAAACGCCAATAATCGGTATGTTCTTTTTAGTTGCCTCAGCAACAGCGGTCGACTCCTCCTTAATATCCCAAACAAAAACTGCATCTGGCATTTTATTTAAGTTAGTTAAACCGCCAACCCTTTCGTGTAACCTTTTTATTTCGCGATCAAAATCTAATCTTTCTTTCTTTGTATATTTATCTAATTTACCAGCATCTCTATTCTCTACTAGCTCCTGATACTTTTTAACTGATTTTTTAACAACTGTAAAATTGGTAAGATAACCACCAAGCCATTTCCCGACGATATAAGGTTGCCCCGTAATTTCTGCCATTTTTCGCATTGGTTCTTTAATCTGACTTTTAGTGCCAACAAATAATATAGTCTTGCCGTCCTTGATTAATTTGGACATAAAATCCAAAGCTTCGGACAACTTTTCCCTACTTTTTTCCAAATCAATAACATAAATACCATTTTTAGCTGCAAAAATATAAGGCTTCATTTTTGGGTGCCAACGGTGAGTCCGGTGGCCAAAATGCATACCTGCTTTTAACATCTCTTCTAGACTTGGTAACTTTGACATAAATTTTCTTTGTCCCCCATATAAATTATGAGGCATCCGCTCATTAATCTTAAATCTTCTTAAAAGATATTAAGGCAAGAAAAATTAAATAAGCGTGACATTATTATTTAATAAATAAAAACTCAAAATGAAAAAATCTTTTGAAATAGAAAGATTTAATCTGATATTAGAATAACTTAAAATAAAGACCATGTCAAGAGCTTATATTCTAGATATTATGCTAATAAAAGATAAATAAATGTTAATCTAATAAAGTGGTAAACAAGTCCTCGCTAGGTTGAGTTTTTAAATGCTTAAAATCATTAATATATAAAACTTTAACGTAATTGTTTTGGTCAATGACTAAACGGCTAATTGAAGCTTGAAAAATTTCTAATGACAAGAAACCTATTACATCTGCATTGATAATACTGGTTAATACTGATTTAATGATATTCCCATGACAAAATAAAGCCACTTTTTTTCCTTTATTATTCCTAACCATACTAGCCAATAGTCTACGCATTCTAGCTTGAAATTTATCAAGTTGCTTGTCTAAATCATGGTAGTTTTTTAAATATTGTTTACGCCGATCTTCAGAAGTACGAAAATATTTAACTCGATGCCAGTTAACCCAATCAATCTCATTTAATCGCGGATCAATAATGATTTTTTTTCTGGGGACTAAAAATTCTGCAGTTGATTTAGCCCTTTGCATCTCACTAGCATAAACAACATCTATTTCACTTTTTTTCAAAGCTAAAGCTAATAGTTTAGATTGTTCTATACCAGCTTTTGACAGAGGCATGGCCTTGTCTCCAAGACTAGCTTGTAAACTATAATCAGGATTAGCATGTCTAATTAAGTATATTTCTGTATAAGGTAAACGTATTTCGGGTTTTATCATCGAATATGGACTCGCCTTCATAAAATTAAATACCAACCTGCCCTGCGGCAAATTTCCAGTTAAAAAGATTATTAAACACTGCTTCGACAAAATTTAAACGCATATTTTGATAATCAAGATAATATGAATGTTCCCAAACATCTAAAGCTAAAAGTGGTTTTAAATTTTGTAAAAAAATAGGTTCAGCGTTGCCTGTTTTTTTAACTGCTAAGCTATCTCCTTCTAAAACAAGCCAAACCCAACCGCTACCAAATTGCGCTGCTGCTTCTCTTTTAAAAGCCGCTAATAGGCCATCCATTGAAATAAAATCTCGATTAATCATTTTTAACAATAACTCTGGCACCTCCCTGTCATCTGCCAGAGGGCTTAAACTCGACCAAAACAGTTCATGATTATAATGCTGTCCAGCATTGTTGAAAATTGAACTATACTCTATATTATTATGGCTCAACCTAATTATTTCCTCTAAACTCTTCTTCTCCATTTCTGTCTTGTCTATTAACTCGTTCAACTTATTAACATAAGCTTGATGATGCTTTGAATAATGAAGCTCCATTGTCTGACGAGAAATATAAGGCTCTAGAGCAGTAAAATTATAAGGCAAAAGACTTATTTTAAACATATTTTTTTAAATTAATAATTATTAAATACTATAAACATAATAACAAATAATTAATTTTATGTCTAAAATATTTATTAAAATATCTATTTTTTGACAACTAAGTAATAGTGTGTCAATATTCTTGAAGAACATTAAAAAATATTTATCATGAAAAAAATAATAATATATAACCCTTATAATGTTTCTTCAATCTTCTTCTTAGCCGCAGCCAAAAATGCTGGCTATACTCTAGTCTCAACCACCACTCCGAGTGCACTTTGGGCTAGTGGTGCAAAAGAAATAATTCTTTGTAACATAGATCCTAAATCAATCACCTCATCAATCCAATATCATCCTGATATTGAAATCTATCTTAGTGAAAAGATTAATCTTATTTCTCATATCATCTTTTTTCCTTTTGATAATTGGGAAAAAGATAATACTGATATAGACGAACTCATGACAAAGATCTACACTAAGTCAATGAGAAAAAAAGATGGTGATATGGCCTCTGATAATTGGCAAACTAATCTGGAAGTCTCCAGATATGTGAAAGCTTTAAAAACAGCGATGATAAAAGGCTTAAATTCAAATTTAGCTATTTATGAAGCTATTTATGAAGAAGTAATCACTGAAATAGCTAGTGAGAGGACCAGTCCCTTAGTCGAAAGTTTCTATGAGCTCTATCACCGAGCGCAAAAAATAACAAACAAAGCCATAAAATCTTTAAAAATTAATTTTTTGATACGTATTCCAGGGCGCAAAATTGGATTTACGTACTTGGATAACATTTCAGAATATCTTGATTTCTCAAGACTGCGCGAAGCCTTCTTAGAGAAATCTCCATACTTAACTGTTATCCAATATAAAGATGGAGGAGAAGATTTCACTTGGCTATTGTCAAATAACAAATTAGAAGTATGTCAATTTTTTAGACTTCCAAAAGCTAAAAAATTCGAAACAATAATCAAGGCTCCACACAAAAAAGTTCTGCGGCACCTACAACAGGTGATTGCTGAACTTCAAAAGTAGAGAAAACCATCTTTTTTAAAAGATGGTTTTTAAAAATCTAAACACAAAAAATTAATCAATAATCTATTTATTGGGCACAAGTTTTTTCTGTTTAAATAATTTTTTCTCTAAGCGATAACTCACAAAAAAGAAAATGGCGGATATAAAAGCGGGTAATATAATTAAAAAAGATATCACCTCCTCATCTGAGCCACTGTGGCTTTCAAATAGGATTAAACTAAAAATTACGCTAATTAATTAGGCGACTAAGGCTCTTACTATTTTATATCTAAAGCATAAATATATAATAATCCCAACTACTAATAAAACTAGACTGCTATAGTTACCAATAAGCATAATAATTAAGATAGAAGCTATTAGAAATAAGACTGGATACATCACAATTGTTCCTAAAGTATTTAGACTCTAATTTTTTTAGCAATAATCATATAAGTAAGGGAAAAAGAAAGATTACTTTGAACCAGTAAACCAGATTATAAATAATATTTTCAATTATGTTATTTTTTTAATCATATCAATAATAATTAACTCAAGCAAAATTAAGTATTTATAACAGATGATCTTTTCTTCTCTCCAGCTAATTGACCACAGGCAGCATTAATTGACTGCCCCTGGCTATGTCTGCAAGTTACCGCGACACCCAGCTCTTCTAGTTTTTTCTTGAATTGTTCAATTCTAATCGGGCTTGATGCTTGAAAATTGCCAGTCGGATTGTAAGGGATAAGATTGATAAGATAAAGTTTTTTCCTCATGATTAAAGACAGAGCTTCCGCATCATCATCTCCATCATTAATATTTTTTAACATCAAATACTCAAACATGACTCGCCTACCTGTTTTAGCAATATAAAAATCCACAGCTTTTAAGATATTATTTATTGAATATTTTTTAGCGATTGGCATCAAACGTATACGCAAAGAATCAACCGGAGCATGGAGAGAAACCGCCAAATTAACTTGCATTTTTTCAGTAGCTAATTTTTTAATACCTTCAACAATTCCAGAAGTTGAAACTGACATCCGCCTTGAGCCAATATTAAATTTTTCTGGATTATGAAATTCCTTAGCCGCATTAATAAAATTATCATAATTTAAAAAAGGCTCTCCCATACCCATAAAGACTAGATTATCAATTCTTTCTTTTATTTTTTTTTGTTTAAGTTCTCTAGCCCAAAATATATACTGCTGTTGGATTTCTTCGGACGTCAAATCTCTTTGAAATCCTGCGTTACCAGTAGCACAAAAACTACAGGCTAAAGGACAGCCTGCTTGTGTTGAAAGACAGAGGGTATGCCTCTTATCCCGATGACGAATTAAGACTGTTTCGACCACAACTCCATCCTTATAAGTTATTAAAGCTTTTTCCGTATCTCGATTAGTGCCGTCTTTTATTACTTTCCCATTAATTGTTAGCGGGCAAATTAAATTTAAATCCGCTCTTAAGGCTAACGGAAAGACACTTAATTCTTGCCAGTCAGAAATATAGTCTTGATAGACTGCTTGAAAAGCCTGATTAAATCGATATTTAGGTAAAGCTTTTAAAGTTTTAGAAAGCTGAGAAATATCCATAAAAATTAAATTATTTTTTTATAAGCTGTAAAACAATTATCTCTGAACGCGATCCTAAACGTAAAGGCGGCCCCCATGTGCCAGTACCCGCGCTAACCGAAAGTGTGTAATCTTTGTTCCGATAGATGCCATGAACAAAGCCTCTATATAGTAACTTAATTAATAGATTAAATGGCCAAATTTGACCGGCGTGAGTATGCCCAGATAACTGCAAATCTATTCCAGTTTCCATTATTATTTTTACATCTTTTGGCTCATGATATAACAAAATGCTAGGTTTTGAAGGACTATACTTTACCTCTCTCCTGATTTTTTCACTCAAATTATTGCATTTCTCTGTGTAGAAACTAAGGCCAATAATTTGTATGCCTTTTTCTTCGTGCAATTCATCATCAAGCACTCTAATGCCTGAATTTTTTAAAAGTAATTTAACCCGATTCTTACCCAATTGTACATCATGGTTACCAAAAGAGTAATAAACACCGCTAGGGGTATTGATTTTACGTTGGCTGAACCAAGTAAAATTTGCTTCCATGCCATCAAATAGATCTCCGGTTATAAATATTGCCTCAGGTTTAAGCTCATCAAGCCGTTTTACTAATTTGTCAAAAAAACTCTGGCGCCAAATTGGTCCTAAATGTATATCTGAAAGGTGTATAATTTTTTTATCCACCCAATAATCAGGTAAATCTTTAATAGCCACTTTGATTCTTTTTATTTTCCAGACTCTAGCTGACCAAGCCTCTGGAATCAAGAGTAATATCGGTAGAATCGTAATGTAGAGAGACCTTAAATAGAAATTTAGCTCTAAACTTGGAAAAATTATGATGAATAAATAATAGACTATGGCTAATAAGATTGAGTTAGCTAATAGGCCCACCCAAAGACCAATAACTAAATACAAAGAACGACTAAAAATATTATCTTTCCAATATATCAACAGCGGGGCAATGATTGACAATATGATCGCCATTAGTAGAATAAAAGCGATTGCTATTTGTAGATAAGGGTCAGTTATTAATAAAAAATAACGCCAGGTAAAAAACATTAAAACGTGGGCTCCCAGGTATGAAAATAATGTTAATATTGATAATAGATATTTCATACTTTAAAAGGAAATTTAGCATAAGTTGTTTTTGGGCCTAATTCAGAGGCAATTCTTAAAAGACGATTATATTTTGAAGTTCTTTCACTACGACATGGAGCCCCAGTCTTAATCTGTCCGCTCTCCATTGCAACGGATAAATCAGCAATAAAAGTATCTTCAGTCTCCCCGCTCCGATGAGAAATAATTGTAGTAAGATTATTTTCTTGAGCTAAATTAATTGCCTTAATCGTTTCTGAAAGCGTGCCAATTTGATTAAGTTTAATTAAGATTGAATTAGTGCTTTTTTCTTTAATCCCACGCTCTAATCTTTTTGTGTTAGTAACATAAAGGTCGTCACCAACAACTTGCACTCCCTTTAAAGATTGACTAAAATCTTTAAAGCCTTGCCAATCATCTTCTGCTAAGGGGTCTTCAAAGGAGATAATCGGATAAGTGTCAGCTAAATTTTTATAAAATTTAATTAGTTGATTTGAAGTTAATTGTCTTCCTTCTTTAGTTAGGTGGTATAGGTTACCGTGATGGAATTCAGTAGCAGCTGCATCAATTGCAAAAACTATATCTTTATTTAATTTATAATTTGAAGTGATGACAGCTTGCTCTAAAAATTTAAAAGCTTCTTCATTATCTTTAAACTTAGGGGCAAAACCACCCTCATCACCAACACAAATAGAATAATTATTTTTTTGCAGAATACTCTTTAAAGACTGATAAATTTCAACACCCATCCTAATAGCCTGATCGAAATTTTTAGCACCAACTGGTAATATCATATATTCCTGAATATCTGTTGACCAGTCAGCATGCTTACCGCCATTTAAAAGGTTCATCATCGGTATTGGCATTAAATAATTTCCAGAAAACTTGGGGTTAAGCTGAGACAAATATTCATAAAGAGGCATACTGCTTGAAACTGACGCTGCTTTAGCACAAGCCATGGAAACTGCTAGAATAGCATTTGCTCCTAATTTTGATTTATTATCAGTTCCATCTAAGTCAATCATTATCTGATCTATTTCTTCTTGCTTATAGACATCCTGGTTAATAAGTTTAGGATCTATTATCTCTTCTATATTCCTAATTACTTGGAGGACGCCAGAACCGTGATAACGTGACTTATCATCATCTCTTAACTCTACGGCTTCATAAGCTCCAGTAGAAGCTCCTGAAGGCACAGAAGACTCACCAAAACTTCCGTCCTCTAATCTAACTGTTACAGAGATGGTGGGGCATGCTCTCGAGTCTATTATTTCTAAGGCAGTAATTTCTTTTATTCTCATAAAATTAAAATATTAATTAATTAGATTAGTTTTATAAATACTATCTTCAGTTCTTTTAATAACTTTTTTAAGCATCTTAACTGCCATGACTGGATATTCCCCGACGGTTGTTTCATCTGACAGCATGATCATATCGGCTCCATCATAAACAGCGTTGGCAATATCGGAAACTTCAGCTCTAGTAGGGTGTGGATTTTTTATCATTGAAGTCATTACTTGAGTGGCTATAATAACCGGACGATTATGCCAATGAGCATGACGAATTAAATTTTTTTGCAAAATAGGCAACTCTTCTATTGGCACTTCTATTCCTAAATCACCCCTTGCCACCATTATTAAATCTGAAGCAAAAATAATTTTATCAATATTCTTCAAAGCAATTCTCCGTTCTATTTTGGAAATAATTTTTACATTAGACTTAGGGCCTAATATCTTCTTTAGTTTCATAACATCTTTAGCTGATTGCACAAACGAAAGAGCCACATAATCCATTCCAGCTTTTATTCCAAACTGAAGATCTTTTAAATCTTTAGCCGTTAATCCGCCTTCTTTTATGACCGTATCTGGCACATTAATGCTTTTACGCGAATTGAGTACGCCACGATTTATCACTTGGGCTTTAATAACTCTGTCAGCCACACTAATTACTTTAAGTTCAATATCACCATTACATAAAAATAGCATTGCTCCTTTTCTCATAAATTTATACAAATCTGGACTATCTATTGGAATAATATCACCATCTTTTTGATACGCCTTATTACTATAAGTAAAATGGTATATTTCACCTGTATGAAGATCCACTCCATCTTCTGGTATTTGACCCACCCTAATCCTAGGGCCCTGCAGGTCCAACATCATTTTTATGTTTTGTTTTTTCTCTTTGTTATATGTGCGAACAATATTCTGAATCCTTTTATATTGAGGATAATTAGCATGAGAAAAATTTACCCTCACAATTTTTACACCAGCATCTAAAAGAGCTATTAAGTTGTCTGGTGATTCACTTTTTGTTCCAATTGTAGCAATTATTTTTGTCAGCATAGTAATATTTTTATTTATTTATTTATTTATTTATTTATTTTCTTTAATTCTAAGATTAAGTTTTGATAAAACTCTAAATTATTCAGGCTCGCTAATTTTTGACCTAATGATTCTTTGGATTTAAAAAGATGATATAAATAAGCCTTAGTATAATTACGTAATTCACTAAAACCACTTTTTGCATTAATTGGAGAAAAATCATCTCTAAATCTCGAATTAGCTATATTAATGGTCTTATAAAAATCAGGGAAATCGATAATGGCTCTACTCTCTCTAGCTTGTCCAGAAAAACCATGGAAATCAGAATTAAAGTAGAAAAGCCGACCATGACGCCCTTCCCTAGTAGGAATAACACAATCAAAAATATCCCAACCCATAAGAAACGATCGATAGATATCTTCTGGGTTGCCAATACCTAAAGCAAATCGATATGCATTACTTGGTATAAAAGAAGCTGTTTTAAATAATGTCTCTGCCATAAAATTACCTTGAGTGTCTACAGGGCTGGCACCAAATCCATAAATATCAAAAGAAATCTTTACTAATTCTTGAGCACAGTATTTACGCAGAGCCTCATCTTCTCCTCCTTGAATAACGGCAGTAATTAATGGCCGATTATTATTATTTAAACCTCTCATATGAAGTTGTCTTAGATATTCTTGTTTACAGCGTTTTGCCCAATTAATACTCCGCTTGACCGCTACACCTAAGTCCTCTCGCGACCAGTCATTTGGAGGGCACTCATCTAAACAAATAATAATATCAACACCTAAGTCAAACTGAATCTGTATTGATTTTTCTGGACTAATTTCATGCCAGGAACCATCAATGGGAGATTTAAAACTAGCCTTATCATCATCAACTTTCCCCATTCTAGATTGACTACCATGTATTAATGAAAAAATTTGAAAACCACCAGAATCAGAAACGATTGGAAGATCCCAATCCATAAATTTATGAACTCCACCAGCTTTTTTTAAAACATCAATCCCTGGTTGTAAATATAGATGAAAGGTGTTAACCACTATTGATTCTGTTTTTGTCTTTTTTAAGTCATCAATACTTAAGGTCTTGATAAAAGACCTGGTAGCGTCTGGCATAAAAAAAGGCGTGCTTAATATACCATGATTAGTTTTTAAGCTTCGAAACCGTGGTGAATGATCATCATTATTTATGCTTTTTACAATAGTCATACTATTCAACCCTCCCATTACTAGATAGACCCGCTATTTCATCATCTTCTAACTTAGTGGTCTTAGCTTTAGTTTTGTGATTAATTTCCGCCTTAGTTTTTGCATCAATTGCCTTCACTGTCGTCCCTGAAGATAATATAAGAATCTTGTCACGATCATCCTCATTAGGAGTGAGGCTAATATTAAACTCTGCATCAGCTCGATAAACTGACAAAGGTAAGTATCCTAGACGCCATGTAATCGATCTATTTTCCTCATTATATAATATCCGACCTACATTAGTATTAGCTTTCTCATCCCAACTAAGACCTTGAGCTAAATTCATAACAACTTCTGCATTCTCTAAATCATGTAAATTATTTTTAATAGTCCACATTACTCTCATGCTAGTCTTTTCACCAACTTTTGGTGGTAAAGGACCAGAACCAACTGGAAGATTATCTTCATTGAAATAGAGAATCTTCTCAGTTAAAGATAAATCGCTATTTAGTGGACTAATAATTGTGTTACTACGGCTATCTTCGGCTTCAGCTTCTACTGCTGCACTCAAACCATATTGAGCATAACTAATAATTTGATTATCAGTAGAAATATTATTTAGAGAGAAATCTTTTACACGCAAACTAAAATCTATTTTGCCTAATTTACCAGGAGCTAGTTCTGATAAGGCGGGAATATCTTCTTTAGTCCAGATCATCGTATTGCCAGCCACTGAAGATCCTAATGGATCAACTAAAGAAGACCAGTCCACCAGATCCCCATTAATAACTACCATTAAAACCAAATCAAATAAAGCTGTCTCTCCATTATTTACATAAGACAAAGAATAATTAAGATTATCGCCAAAATTAACTGCTTGATCACCTTTTTTTTCATTTAGTGATAACTCAAGATTCAAGTCACTATTTACTAAATCAAAAGATAAAGTTTTCTCCCAAAAAATAAGCTCTTTGCTATCAGCCGTCTTTTTTAATAATCGAAAGGTAAGATCTTCTTTAGCTTCAGACTTTTCTTTGAAACTAAAATTAATCGGTAAGCTAAATCGATCATCTGATTTTCTTGGAATTTCACTTAATAGATAACGAAAATCACTGATTTCCTCTACTTTAACTGCACTCTGTAAATTATCATTTTTATTCAACGGGGCTTTAGTCTTTACGCTATGAGACTCTAAGTCATTATTAACATTCTTTTTCAATTGAAAGTTATTTGAGCCATTTATATCTAAATATATTTCATTTAAATTATCATTATTACTATTAAAAGATGATATATTAAATTTTAAATCATTCAGACGACCGACTAAGGCCGTATTAAGATAATCAATATTTATTATTAAACCCAAGTTGGATATAACTGTATTAACACTAGCCTCTTTGCGGAATTCACTAGAGAAATTAGACGGGATATAAGTTAATCTAGCGCTAAAAATATTAGCTGAATCAGCTGGGGCTATTAAATAAGCCTTAATTTTTAATGAACCTTTTTCTCCAGGCATAAGGGTGCCAATGGATAATTTTTTATAATTCTCTAATTCTGGGACAGACTCTATTAATACTGAGCTATCGGGCGTCACTACTTCCAACATAACTTGATTAAGAACTATTTGGCCATTATTTTCATAAATAATTTCATAATTGAACTCCTCGCCAAGAGTAACTCTTTCAGGAGCATTAATATAAAAATTTAGACTCCCAGTGTTTTCAGGTTGCTGAAAATAATAATAATAAAGACTATAAGCAGCTGAAAGTATTATAGTCAAAACAAAAATTCGTTTAAAAAAGATTATTATCGGCACTCTTTTCTTCTTTTTAACTTTACTAACATCAACCAATTTCCCTTTATTATCACTATAAATAGCAGAAAGATTAGCATCAGTCTCCCCTATTTGTAATTCTTTTTCAATTAAACTCTCAAAACGAGAAACATCTTCAACTTTAGGTAGTGGTCGCTCTAAGAAAGTTGATTCTAATGATGATTTATTAAGTTGCTTCTTCTTTGCTTTTTTAGTTTCAGGATTATTCTCTTTATTTTTTTCTAAATTCATTTTATTTAAAATAGCCATATAAAAAATACTTAATTATATAAACTATCAAGCTAATTTTCTAATAGTACCGCTTGAAATCTATCTCTATTTAATTTAAAATCTCCTGACCACGATGTATTTTTTGGATAATTCCAAGCTATTCTCCAAAAATTAGGTAATTTTAATGACAGATTATATAAAGCTTCTTTAGCGCCGGGTTGCTTCTGAATTAAAAGTGTAAATTGATAATAGTCTGGTAACTTACCCGCTAGTATTCTCTCCGCTTTATCAAACCAAGAATCTGAACTTAAATCAGTTTTTTTTATTTTTAATGGTAAGCGATACTTAAAGTTAATTATAGAGACTTCTCCAGGATCTGTCATCACCCAATTCGCAAAAACTGTCTTTCCACTTTCTTTGTATATTTTGGTAGCACTTTCTAGGTCTGTAAAATATTTTCCTTCATTATCAAAAATTGCTGGAAAATCAAGCCATTCTGCTTGCGGCTCATCAAAATAGTGTTCATCAGGCGATGTAAAACCACTAGCATCTAGTAGCATGCTACCTTCAGGAACATAGACCCTTAACCAATCGACATTCCTAACACCGCTAAAAATATCTCCCCGATTAGCTTTATGAGCACGATAGATGGTTAAATTATCAATAACACTACCATCAGCTAAAATTTCTGTTTCATGAATAATCTTATCTTCCATCACCCGATCAGTTTTTTGACCAGCAATATTCGTATGAGTTACCATTAAATAATCATGTTCATTATTTTTAATGGCACCATTTATACCAAAATTATTTAACTTAGCTTGCAAATCTTCATCGTTAAAATATAAAAGAATGTTCTTAGCTGCTAAATTTTTCTCAAGCGCGACGGCTAATGCTGGTAGATTTTCTTTATTAAGCACTTGAGGTAACTGTTCGATAATTTTTATCATTAAATCACCAATAATCTTTTTCGGTTCACTATCAGGACTGTCTGGCAAATTCAAGATTTCTTCTGGATAAGTTAATTTCAAGTTAGGTTTTTCTACAACCTTCTGGATTAAATCATAGAAATTACTGGCGTTAATTGTTAAGCCATATTCTGACTCTAAATCAATCTCTCCACTAATAATCAACAAGTCTTCCAGAACATCAGGTGTAAAGCTAATAACACCATCAACAGTTGGGCCATCACTTTTTTCATAGAACCACATTAAAGATTTAGCGGTTAATGGCCAATCAGGCCACCAATTAGCGTCCCAGAAAAACCAACGTGGATTCACTAAACGTAATGGCTCTGGTGCCTTTATAAACAAACGCATCCCTGCTTCTGTATCATATGAACCACCATTCGGTACCTCTAATTTTCTAATATTCCCATTCCTAATATCAACTAAAGCATAGCTACCCAAGAATCCTCCTGAACCTCTCATCTCTGTATTATTTTGGAAAATAAGTAAATATCTTTTATCTGCACTTACCCCTAAAAAGCTTTTAACAGAATCAGCAGAAGATAATAATAACTCTAAAGATTGAGTTATCTGTTTTAATTTATTTTGAAAATCTAAAAATTGAGCCTGATATTTTTGTGGTAAAGAGCTAGGCTTAATATCAGCTAGTTCAGATTCTACTTTCCTAGCTTCAACTTGAGCTAATTTACCATAGAGAACAAAAGAGTCAATCAAAGCTCCCCAATTTTTATCAGTCTCTTCACTCTCCATCACTTCTCCAGCAGTACTCAAGTATTGCCCCATCTGGGCAGCAGCTAGCCCAGCCCTTAAAAATGACTTACTAAAAGAAGCCATTTTTAAATCTGAGTTTTTAGAAAAGGCAGCAAAAGAAAGCAACCAATCATCTACCTTATCTAAAGAACTTTGAGCTTCATTAAAACTCTGAGAGGCAATGCTAAAATTATTAGTAGCTTCATTCCATGATAAATTTGATGCTTGACTACCAGCAATGACCATATTCTCCATTGCTAATAATGATTTATTTAAGACAGTATCTTTTAAATTTGGCAAATCAATAATTTTAAAATAAGCTAAGATCTTAAAAGGTAATATGATTATAATTAAAACAATAACAAAACTAAAGATTGACCGATAGCAATTTAAAAGGTATCTATTTGCTTGATTTCTATCTTTTAGATTTTTATTTTTTTTCTTAATTATTCTTTTGGTCGACTTTAATTGTTTTAAAGAGTTAGCATTATAGATATTAAAGTTCTTTTTTACTTTTTTATATAATGGCAAATCTTTTAATAATCGTTTTTTTCTCTGCCAAGAATAAAATTTAATAGCTGCTAACGACTTAAATGACACTCGATAGGATCTCTGTCGCTTAAATTTCTTATTTCTCTTTTCATTTTTTTCTGGACTTACACTGAAGGAAGAATTTTTAGAATTATTAATTCGTTTGACTACTTTCTCATAAGGAATATTAATTGCTGTTTTTGTTTGTTTCTCTATAAGAGGTCTTAAATCAACAATAAAGGAGTCACGTGCTCTAACTTGAGCTTGTTTCATTGTTTGTCTATTTTTTTTATTTTTTAATAAAAAATGAAACATAGGAATTCTATAATAAAATATTTTGATATACTTCCCTGGTATTCTCAGCACAATCTAACCAATTAAAAAGTTTAACCCTCTCCTGACCAAGAACGGATAAATCATATCTTAATTTATCATCATTAATCATTAATTTTATTTTACTTTCTAAGTCTGATTCATCATAAGGATTAAAGAATAAAGCTGCCTCACCAATAATCTCTGGCAAACTAGCTTGATCAGACGAAAGAACTGGGCAAGAAAAAGACATTGCTTCTAGAGGCGGCAAACCAAACCCTTCATACAAAGAAGGAAAAATATAGAAGAGAGCATTCTGATAAAAAATTGCTAAATCCTCATCAGGAACGAATCCAGGAAAAATATGTAAATTATTATTGTCAGTTAAGCTAGCTTTAATTTCTCTTGACCTATCTTTAAGTCTTCGATAGAAATAATCTTCCTTGCCAACCATAACAATTTTTAAATCTGGATGTTCATTAATTAATTTCCGAGTAACGAAAAGTAATGATTCTAAGTTTTTATGGGGATATGCATTGCCAACATACAATATAAAAGGTTTTTTAACTTTATATTTCTGCCAAAGTACAATTGAATTATTAACTTTTTTATTAGACGTTGTTGTTTTCTCTAACTTAGAAATGCCCTCATACGTTACTAATATTTTTTTTGGTTTAATCTTAAATTGTTTAATAATGTCTTCTTTTGTAAAATTTGAAACAGTAATAATCTTCTTTGCTCTTAGTAAGGCTGTTTTAATAATTAGACGATATGCAAGCTGTTTAAACCAATATAAAGCAGCAGGTAATATAGAAGCGCGTCGGCTAGGAAAACGGGTTAGAATTAAATCATGAATAGTTACTACAAATGGAATCTGACTAAAAATCGGCACATTAAAATGAGGAAAATGCATCAAATCTATCATTTCTTGTTTAATAATCTTCGGGAAAAAAAATTGTTCTTCCCAAGAATACCATTTTAAATTAACCAGTTTTTTTTTGATAAATAAGGAAGAAGATTGAAATTCATCAAAATTAGCTTTACTTAAGAATATGACATATTCAAATTCGCCAGCCCTTTCATCATTTATCTTAATCAGATTATCAACTAACTCCTGCACATAACGACCCAATCCCTTACCTAAGGGGCCATAAAAACGAGCATCAATGCCAATACGCAAAGTTTTTTTTGTTAAATTTTGAACTGGAGTTTTCATTATATAAATGGTAAATTATCTGGAACTTGGTCTTTTCCATTTGATTTATAATCTGACTTATCAAATTCTAATGTATGATTAGTTTCTTTTACTTCTTTATTCTCATCTTTCTTGCTAGCAACTTGTTTATTAATATCAGCTGCTAAAATATCATCTTCAAAAAACTGACTTGAACTACCAGCAATATCACTTAAAACTGGCAAAGAAGAAGGTGCGTCTGCTTTCCTACCTGGGGCTTTCTGAATCATTGGTGATTTAACATTTGCCTCAATAGGAAAGTGCCATAAAGTTGCTAGCTCCTCAATATTATATATGCCTGGAGTACGCCCATTAAAATCATCACGGGTGATGTAATTATTCATAATAGCATTTTTCTTCCTAATCAATCTTTTTTTCTTATTGAAATAGGATGTTTTAGTCATGGTATGCTTTATATCTGGCATTAAATTATTTAAGTGGAGGGATGCAAACTGCTTGGTATAGCCAATTACTCCATTAACCACTTTAGAACGTGACATTAGATCCTTTCTCGCAACATAAACCATCCTTGTTTTCATAGCGAAAGAAACTTTTGAAGATTTAAGTTCAATTGCTTCAATTTGTGCTTGCTGTTTTGGATCTAGCTCCATAACTAGCTTTGGCCGATCTTCTTTTTCCTTATTCTCAATATCTCCCCAAATACTATAAATAAATTCACTAGCATCACCGATCCACTCAATTATTTTCGTATCTAGGCCTTTATTGGTTTTTTTTCTACCAATTATTTTTTCTACTTGAGCATCACTTTCTTCAGTCCATTTAAAACCAATAGGAATGACAACCATCTGAAACCATAAATTTTCACCCTCTCTTAAAGAGCTACAGAGATCCATCAATGAGGCCATTGGATCTTTAAATTGTGTCTCCAGGGGACCAGATTTATACTCAAACTCAGGGTATAGTTTAATCGGAAAAGCCCAGTGGTTTGCTTGAACAAATTCAGTCCCCCAAACATCATAATCCTCATCAGGAAATCTATGCGGTACAGTATCTATATAATCATCTACCTCAGCAATTTCTGCATCAGGATATTGAGAGTATATTGAAGTTTCAATTAAGTCTCGGAACTCAATTGGGGTTCTAATTAAAAATTGCGTATAACCTTCTAAACTAACGATTTCATAACTAAAAGAAACCTGAAATTTACCATCAAACCATTTTTCAAAAAAATTAGGGGTACTATGAGCTCCAGCTAAATAGGTAAACATGTTCTCTACTGCTTTCGGTGATTGTTCATTACCCTTGGGTATGTCAAGGGCTAATAGGATAAATTTTAAATTATTAGCTGCCCAATAAGCACGAATACTCTGGAGATACATAATTAAAACTGCATAAAGGAAAAGGACGGCGATAAAAATCCAGCCAATATTAATGAAAAATTCCCACAACATTTGGTCAGGCGGGAGATTAAAAAATCTATCTAATCTACTAGTATCAATTATTATTTGCATAATAAAATATAAAAATTCAAAACGATTTAAACCAAGTATTACCTTAGTATTTTAACATAGAATGAAAAATAAAAAAACTGCTGAAAATTTATGTCAAAACTTTAAAAGTATTAACAGCCTATCGCTATAATATTATTTAAAATAAATAATTACTTTTAAATATTTTTTAATATTAGCCATTATAAGCCCTATCAGAACTCATTTGAACTTGATAGTCTTAAGTACCAATTATATGATTTAATTGTATTTATCGTTCACTCTGAAAAAAGAGCTTCAAATAAATAATTCATTGAGCGCTGAATATCGCGGTTCAAGCCTTTATCACACAAAATGTACATAAATAAAATGTAAACTGGAAAGTTAAAAATGCTAAAAAAATAAAAAATCCGTATAGTTAATACGGATTTTTCTTATTTAAATATCTTACAAAATACATTAAGATGTTTTTTGCCATTCTCTCAAACCGTAAGTACCCCTCGAGGTTAGAACATAACGATCATCTAAAATTAATTCATTGTGGACTGTAGCTGAATTAGCCTTTTTCTGATCAAATTTAACCTCATTTATTTTATCAGCAATTTCAGTAAAATGAAGTGATTGACCATAATTCTTTAAGACTAAATAAATTTTATCATTAATGGTTTTCGGTTTAATCTCTTGCCAATCGCTTTTACCCCAAAAACCAAACTTATTACGTTCTAAATTTTTCAAAGACTGAATAATAGAATATAATGGTTTAACTCGATTAATTATTTCGGCTTTATCTGGAAAAATTTTACTTTTAAAAATACGGCTAATGTCTAAATTACGACCTAGCTTTAAATTTTCTTCATGTTGCCTATAACTCTCTAATTGTTGCATTATTTCTATCAACTCATTAGTATCCACTGTCTTATTCAAAGCCTCAATCTTGTTCAGCAACTCTAAGCCAATCTCTTCAAATGATTGAACAGACTGATCTTTCAATGAAATAGATGAATTAAAATCAGAGCCTCCTTGCGAATATGAAAAATCATCTGTCAATAGCTTGCTAATCAAAAAATTATATCTATTACGATAAGCTTGGCGGTTAACTTTCTGTTCATGATTTACAGGTAAGTCCTCTTCATTCATCTCCATGCTCATCACGGTTAAAATGTCTAATAAAAAATCACGTCTTAAAGTACCGCCATGTTCTCGTAAAAGGTCATTAACAACTCCTCGCAAAACTTGTAGATACTCATCCAAATTATCTAAGCGCTTAATTTTTTTAATACTTGCACCTTCAATTTGTCGCACTCTTTCTCTAGTGAGTTTATGTAATTTACCGATTTTATCTAAAGTTTGATAATTATCTCCGTCAAGGCCAAAACGTCTGGTCAAAATGTCTTTTTCTCTATCCATTAATTCATTAAATAAACTATTGACTAAATTAAGAGCGTTTAATTTAGTTAGCTCTTCACTTCGTTTTTCCTGTACAATTTTTTCTAAAATGTTATCCATATAAATAATTGACTAATAATCCTTAAATGATATTTTCACATCATTTCAAACATATCATAATATATTATATTAGTCAATACCGTTAATTTTTAATTTATTAGTATAAGCTTTTAAAAGAAAATTTGCGAATAATAGTGAAAAGATAAAATAAATGACAAGTTCTAAAATTATAATAATCTTCGAAAAAAAGTTTTCTTTTGACCAGTGTTTAATAAAAATTATATGCTGGCCCTTAAAGGACCAGACTCGTTGCCACTTGCTTCTTGATTTCCAATCAATAATACGAGCTCTTAAGCCTTTTTTTAAAGAAAGACTACGGTCGTGATAGGCCGTAGCCTGTGGTACCAGCATGCTAGTATAGCCATGATTAGATAAGCGGTAGGCTAAATCACAATCTTCTTTATACATAAAAAATCTTTCATCAAAATATTGGCCAGCAATCTTTATCTTTTCTAGAGCTGACATTCGAAATAGAGCTACTGCTCCAGATGGACCTAAAATCTTGCTATTATCATAATATCCCAGATCTTCTTGTCCCTGGCCAAGATCTGAAAAGCGCAAGCCTGTTTTTAAGATTATACCGCAAGAATCTAAAATATTAGTTTTCATCTTTTTATTAAAATCCCAATAAAAAATCTTTGGGCAGACTGACGCTAGTTCTGGCTTAGCCTTTAATTCGTAGAATAGTGTTGCTATCAAATTTTCATCAAAAATCATATCTGGATTAAGCATTAAAAAATATTCAACCTTTAAATCTTTAGCTCTCCTTATTAGTTTATTATAAGCTCTAGCAAATCCTAAATTTTTTCCGAACCTTATATACTCAAAATGATATGGCAAATCACTAAAAAACTCATTTATCTGTAATTCATTTAACCTAAAGTCATCACTACTATTATCACCAGCCAATATGCAAACATTAAAATCTAGATTCCTTAAAGTTTTTTCTAAGCTCGACAAAAAATCTTCTAAATATGGCGCTGATGAATTATTAAAAGCTAAAAAGGATACTGCTAAAGTCATATTTAATAAGTTAAAACAATATTTTTCTAGCCAACTTTTCTTTAGCTAAAATTTGGGCTTTAAATAGGCTGTCAAATGTGCCAGCGTCAAGCCATTCACCTTTTACCATCGCTACCTCTAATTCATCTAACTCCAAATACTTATTAATTAGGTCAGTAATCTCTAATTCTCCACGTGCGCTGGGTTTAAGCGATTTAGACAATCTAATAACCCTATTATCACAAACATAAATTCCAGTTACCGCATAATCGCTTAAAAATTCATCTGGCTTTTCTACTATTTTCTCAGCCTTCATGTCATTATTAAATTTAACCACTCCAAACCGTGATGGATCTTTAACTCTTTTGGCAAAAACTTTAGCTCCTCGTTTAAAATTAATAATTTCTTCAGAAAAATTATCTTCAAAAATATTATCTCCTAGAATCATTGTTACTGAGTCATCGCCAATAAATTGTTCGCCAATTAAAAATGATTGAGCCAAACCTTCTGGCTTATCTTGAATCTCATAAGTAAATTTAACCCCAAATTCACGGCCGCTGCCAAGTAAATTCAAATAATCACCAGCCCTATCAGGAGAGACTATAATTAATATTTCTTTAATTCCCGATTGGACAAGAGTATTTAAGGGATAATATATCATTGGGCGATTATATATAGGTAGTAGTTGTTTACTTGTGATTTTAGTCAGAGGTCTTAAACGTGTGCCACTACCACCTGACAATATTATTCCGCGCATAAAATTATCATTTATTAATGAATTAGATTCTCACTTTTTAAATATTCATTTAAAGCCTCTTGCCATGGACGCAGCAATCTTCTCCTAGTATTTTTAAGGACGGAGAAACTAGGTCTTTTTGCTGGTCGAAACCAGTCTTCACTTTTAACAGCTAATAATTCTAAATCAAAATCAAACATGTTATATAGATGCTCGGCGGCCTCATACCAAGTACTTAGTCCGCTATTTATTAAATGATACACACCCCTAGGAGCATTATCGCTTAGCAAGTCAAAACTAGCTTCAGCTAAATCAGGAGTATAGGTGAAACAAGAAAGCTCGCCATCAACGGCTTTAACTTGTCTGTTTTTCTCAGCTAAATTAAGCATGACTTTAAAAAAACTAGCTTTGGAAAACTGATTATTAACTTTTGGCCCAAAAAGTCTAGAGGATCGAATAATATAATAGTTTAAACCTTCTAAAGCTCTTTTAGCGATTTCTTTCTCTCCAGCTAACTTCGATTCCCCATACTTATTAATCGGTCCTGGAATGGATAACTCATTATAGGCTTCAATTCGTCTTTGCTCAACACCGAAAACATAGTCAGAAGAATAATGCATCAACTTAATGTCGTTGATTAAACAGTAATCTGATAAAACAGCTGGTAGATCACGATTTATAATATAGGCTAAAGCCTCTTCCTTTTCACTTTTTTCACAATCATCAACCGCATTATAGGCAGCGACATTAATGATAATTTTAGGCTTTATTTTTTTTAATTGTTCAGTTAATTCATTAAAATCTAAAAAATTAAAATCAGCATGGTCCCAAGCTGCTATTAGATCATCTTTAAATTGTTTTTGGAGCTGAACACCTAGATTCCCATTTGCTCCTAAGATGACTATGCCCATATATTTTGAGTATAGCGCAAATAAAGAAGAAAGCAAGAAAAAAACAAAAAAAGGACATGAATATAACAATATCAAGCCCAATTAAATACAATCCACTTTACAGCTATTATCAATGAATAATTTTCTTAAAATACGAACAGATTCTAAAATTTACTAAATATAATTATCTTATAAAATAAAATAAATATAGTTAAAAGATCATTAAAGCCAATTAGCTTCTTGCCTTACTAATAATTCACTAGCCCTTTCTGGCTCAGCCATTAATTCCTTTACCACCTTCTCCATCCTCATTCCTTGAGATCCTTTTACCAACAATATATCACCTTCTTTAACACGATTCTGAATAAAACGCCCGGCTAATTCGGATTTATCAAAATGAAAGATTTTGTCTGCGTCCATACCCTTAGCCTTTGCTGCTCGATCAATATCACGAGCTCGCTCACCTACGCTGACTAGATAATCAATTTTTTGTTGAACTATTTCATTACCTAGAAGTTGATGTCCCTCTTCCGTAAAACTACCTATCTCCAACATATCCCCTAAAACTGCATATTTTTTAGTTAGATCAGTAATGGGCATAGCCCCTAGCACTCTAATGGCTGAAATAGATGACTCTGGTGAAGAATTATAAGTATCATCAATAATAGAAGTATTTTTTATTCCTTTGAGTAAGCGCATTCTCCCTGGTGGAGAGGTAAATTTTTTTGCTAAGATAGATATTTCCATTAAATTTAAGCCATAATGTAAGGCAACTAAGCTAGCCGCTAAGAATGCATAAACACCTGCCTCGCTAATAATTCCGTCCATATTTATAGGGACAATACTTCCTTGATAATTAATTTTAAAGTTTAAACCAACTAAATTTAGGGCATCTGTTTCAAAACGATAATGCAAATCAGTAGCTAATAGGTCTGACCCTTTACTAAATCCATAACTGAGAACTCTAGCTTGACTTAAATTAGCCATTGACCTGACTTCAAGATTATCGTAATTAATTATACTTAAACCCTTCCTATTAACCGACTCTATCAACACTTGCTTCTCTTTCTTAATATTCTGCAAACTGCCAAAGTATTCTAAATGTGAATGGCTAAGCTCGGTCATAATACCAAGTTTAGGTGGAGCTAAACTAACTAAATAATTCATGTCTCCTGGACGATCTACCCCCATCTCTAATATAAGCACCTTAGGATAGTCAGATTGGTAAAAAACTAATAGCTTTAAAGCTTTAAACAAGACTCTGAACCAACCAACTATTGAAGATCCAGGTGATTGTTGACCAATAATTGTTAGAGGAACTCCAATCTCGTTGTTGTAATTTTTAGAACTAGCTCTAAGTGAAAACTTCTCAGCTAATAATGTCGATACTGCCTCTTTTGCGCTAGTCTTACCCACAGAGCCACTAATAGCAACTACATCTGGTTGATATTTTTTGAGTATACGTTGACTCAATAATTTTAAAAAAAATTTTAGAATATTAAACATATAGATTATTATCTAGTTTTTGGTATTTGATAATATTTTAACATAAATTCAGCAATATCATGCCATAGAGGGACAACTGAACCCTCAGCAAAACGGACTCCTTTTGGTGCGTCTAATCTAGTCAACATAACAATTTGCGGATCATAGGCAGGAGCAACACCGACAAAGGTATGAATATATTTATCAGCACTATAACCGCCAGCAATGGCTACCTGAGCCGTACCCGTCTTGCCACCAATATAGTAGCCTGGTATTTGAGCCCCCTTAGCATGGCCACGTTCAACTACATTTACCATCATCGCTAAAACAGTATTAGCTGTCTGCGATGTCACTGCTTGATTAACTGTTTGAGGCTTCATAAGCTCTATTTGCCCATTATGATGCCTAATCTCTTGAACAATATATGGCTTCATTAAGTTTCCCTGGTTTGCAATCGCTTGAATTGACATCAACATCTGTAACGAGGTAACTGCAACACCTTGACCAAAAGAAGCAGTAGCTGCGTCAATTTCACGAACCCGATTGCGCAATAGATTGCTAATATCACCTGGACTCTCAGCTCCTAATTCAATGCCTGTTTTTTCACCAAAACCAAATTTTTTGACATACTCGGCAAAAATATTAGGACCAATTTTAGTCATTGCAAATATGGCCCCAGTATTTAATGAATTTTCTAAAACATAATTCATATCGACTAAGCCATGTCCTCCTTTGGTACTAAAATCTGAATTACTAATTGCCTTTGGCCAACCTTTAATCATAATTTGCCCTTCATCTTTAAAAGTTGTGGCTGGACTAAGTTCAGAGCCGTCTATAGCTGCCGCCATCGTTATTACCTTAAACACCGAGCCAGGTTCATATTGATACAAAATTGCTGGATTATTAAACAGTGAAATATCTGTGACTTCATTGTAATTGTTAGGATTAAAACTAGGTAAAGAACACATCGCTAAAATTGCTCCAGTCTTAGCATTAACAGCTATAACACTACCTCCTTCTGCCTGATATTTATTCATTGCCCCTTCTAAAGCAGCACAAACATGAAACTGCACTCCTCTGTCCATAGTTAAAACAATATCACTGCCACTTTCAGCTTTTACATATTCTCTATCATTAACAATAACTGTATTACCAGCCCCTCGCTCACCTTTTAAATAACCTGTGGAACCAGTTAATTCTGAATTAAAAAATTCTTCTAGCCCATAATGGCCACTCATAACCGCATCAGAATTGCTGACAAAACCAACAATATTACCTGTTAATTCATTTTCTGGATAATAGCGATAACTCTCTAAAGAAAAAGCTATACCCTTAAAATTTATCTCCTCGTCTGTCCCTTTAAGATATATTTTTTCTAGTTTTCTTTCTAAATCATCAGCACTTAAAGATCTGTTCTCATCACTAATTAATTTAGCATAAACTTCTAATAACTTTTCATCAGTTAATTTATATTTTAAAGGCTCATAGGGGTCTCCTGGCTTATCGACTCTTTTTAAATAATTAATCAAGACTTCTTCCTTCCTTTTTTCTATTAATCGGTCTATAGTGCTCGCCTCAATTTCTTTCCACTCTGCACTATCTGCTTTTAATTTAGCTAATGACTCAAGACTATTTTTTTTAATAATCTTTTCTTCAGCACTTATTTCAGACTTATCAACTTCTGCTAATTGAGTTAACAAAGTTAACTCTTTTTCTTTTTTAACTTGTTCTTTAATTTCTTCTCTAATAGTTTCTTCATCAAAAACGGCAAACAAAATATCAGCCACTGCCCTTGGGTTCTCAATATCTTTAGGGATAGCGTAAAGAAACGCAAAATCTTTATTAGTCGCTAATGGAAAAAGGTGATCTTCACCATTAAGTTTCTCGTGTAGCATTATCTTACCTCGGGCAGGATTCAATAGACTAGAAACATTATGCTGCCTTAGCGCTCGAGCTTTGTACCAATCTCCTTGAACAATTTGTAGATAATATAAACGGCATATTAGAGCGATTAAAAATAAAAAAATCAGCGTTGCGAATAAACGCAAACGCGGATTACTTTGACCTGGTTTAATTTTCTTCGGCTTATAATCCTTCCACATAAATACGCCTATTTTTTGGCTACCATTAATGAGTCTGAGTTCAAATAGATTATTTCTTCTACCGCCACCATGTTCAAATTCCTTAAACGAGGCGATAGCGTGCCATATGACTGAAGGCTTAAGGCCCTAGCGTGCAAATCCTCATTTTCTTCAGCCAAGGTGCTTGCTTGAACTCTTAATTCCTTTAGAGCAAAGCCTTTAACGGCCAGATTGTTAATTTGCACTAAATATGCGAAACCTAAAATTACACAAGCAGACCCTAAAAAAATATTAATAGCTTTTCTTAAATTATTATTTTTTATCCTAGGCTTAATTCTATCACAAGAAAATGATTTTGGAGACTTTTTCATATTTTTGTAAGTAAATTAAAAGTTTTATTTATAAATTGAAAAATATTAAATTTTTTCGGCAATCCTTAATTTAGCACTTCGAGAACGGGGATTATTTTCTAATTCAAGCTGAGTAGTAGTAATAGGTTTCTTGGTAATTATTTTTAATTGAGACCGATGATTACAAGTACAAACTGGTCTATCAGGGGGGCAAATACAGCCACTACTTTCTTTCTTAAAGAATTGTTTTACCACTCTATCCTCCCCGCTATGGAAGGAAACTACTACTAAACGTGCCTTTTCTTTTAAATATTCAAGTGACGATTCAAGAGCAAGCTCTAAACTATTTATTTCATCATTAGTCGCCATTCGTAAAGCCTGAAAAGCTTTTGTAGCTGGATTAATTTTTGTCCCTTTCCTATTATAAATAACTGTTTCGATTATTTTTTTTAAATCTTCAGTATTTTTTAACCAGGATTCTCTCCTTTTATTAACAATCGCTTTAGCTAATTTATATGCCTGTGGTTCTTCTCCATATTCACGAAAAATTTTTGTTAATTCCGCTAAGCTAGCCGTATTTACTAATTGAACTGTCTCTTGATAGACCCCAGCACCAAAAGCCATATCTAGAGGACGATTACCCAGAAAAGAAAAGCCTCTATTTAGATCATCTAACTGAGCTGAAGACAGACCTAGATCAAAAACTATGCCATCAAGCAAGTCTCCATGTAATAAATCAGCTAAAATCTCACTTAAATAACGAAAATTGTTATGAACTAAAATTATATTTTTAAAATCTCTTTCTTCAATTAATTTCTCAGCATTACTAATTGCTAAACTGTCAGCATCTAAAGAAATCACTTTCCCTTTTTCACCAACTAGCTGAGAGATGGCCAAAGTATAAGCAGCTCCTCCTAAAGTGCAATCTAAATAATTGCCTCCCAACTTGACCTCTAATCCATTTAAAACCTCTGATAAAAGAACTGGTCGATGATAATATGACATATCAAATACCTAAATCGCCCAATTCTTCTGCAATGCTATTACTATTTTTTTCAGCCTCTAACTTATAACTATTCCAAGCATCTTCATCCCAAATCTCCAAATGATTATATAAACCAGCAATTATTATCCCTTTTTTTAAAGCAGAAAACTTACGTAAATATTCTGGCAGAGTTATTCTACCCTGATTATCAAAATAGACATCCATAGCCCCAGCAAGCATATGCCTAGAAAATGCCCGTGCTTTAGCTTGACTAATTGGTAGAGTAGAAAATTTTTGAGCAATTTTTTGAAACTGATCTTTTGAATATAGAAACAAACAATTATCTAGACCCTTAGTAACAACTGCTCCTTTTTTAAAACTAAGCCTAAACTTAGCTGGAATAGCTAAGCGGCCTTTATCATCTAAATTATGTTTGTATTCACCAATAAACATAAACTCTATATTTATGTGGATAAACTGTGTGGTGCTCATTCACCACCTGGCCCCACATTTCACCTTAATGATTTAATTATACACCACAAGTCACCTTTGGTCAACAATTAGATATCTAATAATATAAGCCAAAAAATATCAAAAAACACCTTTTATTAAAAGGTGTTTTATTTTTTTTTCATAATGTTCAAAAAGTTATCAACAGGTTGAACCTTTTAAACAGTTAATATTAGGCTCACTTTCATAACTAGGTGCTATTGCATGACCAGTAGAAAAACTAAAGCCGGGCTCTCCATTCATCGCTTCAATGGGAATTTCTAGAGCATAGGCTAGAGCATTGGCTGTCAGGACGCCGATTCTTAGAGACGTAAAGCTATTACCAACCGACTGCACTTTAATTTTTTGCAAACCATTAAAATTAACTTTATGTTTTTTTAATAATGCCTCAATCGTTAATAATAATTTCTCCGATTGTGATTGTTTCGTATTTACTCGTTTAATGTATTTCTTTTTACCTATATTTAAACTAATACAAATTAAATCTGCATTACTAGTGTCAATACTTAAAATCATATTATTTTTTTTTGACTATTTGACCTTCATTAGTATCTTCAACGATGTAACCTAAAGCAATTATCTCCATGCGTAATTTATCTGATTGCTTAAAATCTTTTTTTTGCCGAGCTTCTTCTCTTAAATCCAATAAGTGGGTGAGTTGATCTGGATAATCATCTTGATCTAAGAGTCTTTGATGCTCAATACTTGTTTTTAATGACAAACCTAAAACTTCATCAAACTTCATAGCACTAGCCCTTTTAATCTCAGGTTTTAGGTCTGATTTAAGCATTTTAAATAAAATAGCTAAAGCTTGAGGCATATTTAAGTCATCATTAATAGCCTGATTAAAAGCTAATAAATATCTTTTATCAACTTCTGCTGATTCATTTCCTAAACATGAAATTTGTTTATAAAGTGAAAATAAAACTTGTTCAGCTTGCCTTAAGGAATCTTCACTATATTCCATTGGCTTGCGATAATGAACTTGTAGGACAGCCAAACGATAAGCTAATGGGTTAATTCCCTTTTTCAAAATAGCGTTATTTAAGGACAAAAAATTATCTAAGCTCTTAGACATTTTTTTACCACCCTTAATATTTAAAAAAGCGCCATGCAACCAATAATTAAAAAATTTCTTTCCAGTCGCAGCTTCACTCTGAGCAATCTCATTAGTATGATGAATATTAATGTGATCAATTCCACCACAATGAATATCTAAATTATTATTTAAATATTTGAGACTCATAGCCGAACACTCTAAATGCCAACCAGGAAATCCAATCCCCCAGGGGGACTCCCATTCCATCTGCCTCTTACTATTTACAGGTGATAATTTCCAAACTGCAAAATCAGTTGGATTCTTTTTTTCAGGATGTTTTTCAACCCGAGCGCCCTCTCTTAATTCGCTCAAAGGCAAATGGCTTAAACGATTATAATTAGGAAATTTAGCTGTATCAAAATACAGGCCGTCACTAATTTTATAAAGGTAGCCTTTTCTTTCCAAATCAATAGCCAAAGCAATCTGATCTTTAATGCTCTCACTAGCACGACACCAAATATCTGGTGAAATGATATTTAATTCAGTCAAATCTTCCCTAAGATGATCTGTGTAATATGAAGCGATCTCCCACGCACTGCGCCCTTCTTTTTTTGCTCTCAATTCTAGTTTGTCATCACCCAAATCCATATCGCCGATTAAGTGCCCAACATCAGTAATATTCATTACTCTCTTTAGAGAGTAACCATTAAAACGTAAAGTTCTAATTAGAAAATCTTCAAATAAGTAAGTGCGTAAGTTTCCCAAATGAGCATAATCATAGACTGTTGGACCACAAGTATAAATACCAACAAAATCATCTTTTATTGCAATAAATTTTTCTTTTTTCCGATTTAAACTGTTGAATAGAAATATATCCATATGATATGTTCAAACCCGTGATGATAAAAAATTTTTAAATATTTTAATGTTTTCCTGCAAAGGTTCGCTTAATGGTAATTTTTCGTAAGAACTAACTTGTGTTAATAAAGAGTCTTTTAAGCTCTGAAATAAGTCCTGCTCTTCTTTTGTAATTTCTTCAGATTCGAGACATCCTGATAATTTTACTAAATCTTCTTTGTTTAACGATAGATAAAAAGCAGGAACATTTTTTAAACTCTCTAAGCTTAAATTGCCATCTTTAAATCTTGCACCATATTTAACCTGAAATCCGCCTTTAACCATTTTTTGTTGTATTTTTTCTGCTTTTTTACTTGGGCCCTCATAGTAACTTCGCTCAATTACCTCGTCAATACCACAAACGACATTACCTGTTTGCCTATCTAAAATTAAATTATCAACACCATTCTCACGGTCATCACAAGTACTGGCATTTACAACTAAAAATCTATCAGGAAGAATTTTTTGAAGCATTAAAGTTAAAGCCAATTCAGTTAAATTAGCTGGATTAGTCTCTCTTCTCTTTTCCCATTGAGAAACCGACTGCTTGAACTGCGCAGCATAAGCCTCATTCTGGGCTTTAATTAGCTCAGAATCAGACTCTGAGTAAACTGGGTGACTTAACATCTCAATTCTACATTCTTTATCCAACCAGTCTGAAGCTCCATAATTATTATACTCCTTACTTCTTTTTTCTAATAAACGTCTACATATCTCTAATAATTTTTCTACATTAAGACGCTCAGGTTTTTTTCTTTCTGGCAATTCAATTACATCACCAGGCTTAACATTTATATATTCAATTTTACTCATAACATCAAAATTAAATTAATTAAGTCTAACTTCATATAAGGACTCAGAATCATTTTCTGGTAGCCCAGAAGGATTGTCCTTTTTAAAAATAAGCATTGCTTCTTGAGGAGAATCAATTATATAATTTAATTCAGCTATAAAAGGCACCATCTCTGACGTCATCCAATCTGACTGGGCTTGAGCATAGGTCTCAGCAATAACAAATCCATCTTCTGACTTAAGAATAATTGGAAAACTGGCCTCAAAATACCAATTACCTGGCGCGAAACCCCTTAATTGATAAGGACTATTAATTATCTCGCTAGGCATCGGAGCTGATAATAGGATTGGAGAGTTTTTAGAGTCGCTAGCTGAATCCGCTTCCAGTTTTTCTTCGATGTCTTTCAACTCATTATTAGGACCAAGGACTGAGTCTATCGATATATTTTCTTTATTATTATCTTTTTCCATCTCCTTATAAAGGGCTTCCAATTCCATCATTTCTTTGTGCATAGAAGTGGGGTCATAACAATCACCTACAGGTTTTTCAGTTTTTGGTCTACCTAGCTTGACCCATTCACCATTTTGACAAATCCAACGATTAGATGGACCAAAAATCTTTAGAATAAAAGCTGTTGCTATAACAATTATTAAAATTATTAATATAAAATAATTATTCTTCATATTCTTATCGTTAATTACTATTTATTTAAAATTAATTTGCTTAATACTTTTATATCTTAGCATAATATATCAAAAAATCTAGCTTGAAAGCTAATAAAGCTTGCTGAAGGGGGCTTTCCCCCGCCTTCTTAAAAAAACAGTGTTTGAAGCTAACACGTCTACTAATCCCGTCGTCCGAGAAATAGCTTGTAAATACTATAACTAATTTAAAAAATTACAAACCTAGTTTGGCACATAATTTGTAAACAATTGGTAAGTTGACTATAATAAAAATATATGTTTAAACTCAAATTAGAAAAAGAATTATTTAATCAAGGTGCAAAAATTATTGCTGGTATAGATGAAGCTGGCCGCGGACCTTTAGCGGGCCCCGTAGTAGCTGCTTGTGTGCTAATTGATAATAATTTTAAAATTGATTGTGAAGAATTAAAACTCATAAATGACTCAAAAAAATTAAGTGCTAAAAAAAGAGAGTTGTTATTTAAGATTATTAAAGAAAAAACTTTAGCAATTGAAATAGGAGTGGTGAGTAACAAAGTTATTGATCAAGTTAATATTTTACAAGCAACTTTTATCGCCATGAAAAGTGCAGCTAAAAAAACAAAAAGGAATATTGATTATGTTTTAGTTGATGGTAACCTAAAAATTCCTGGATTAAAACAAGAGCAAAAAGCGATTATTAATGGTGATGCAAAAATTTTTCTTATCGCCGCCGCATCTATTATTGCTAAGGTTAGCCGGGATTGGTTAATGTTGGAAGCTGATAAAAAATATCCTCAATATGAATTTATAAAACATAAAGGCTATGGTACAAAATTACACCTTAGCAAAATTAACGAATTTGGTCCTTGCCCAATACATCGCCTAAGTTTTGCTCCATTTAGCAAAAAGAAAAAAATATAAATTAATTAACTACTGCAATCTATAGCTGGTTTCCTCGCCAGTTTTCATGTCTTTTATTTTATAAATTTTCTGTGTATTCTCATCTTCACCAAAAATGACCACTTGCCCTATTCCTTGTTTGTTAGCAAATTCTAATGCCTTGCGAGCTTTCTGCACTTCAAAAGCTTGCAAAATTTCCTTCCCTTCCTGACGCAAACTAAGCGCTAATTTTTGCCAATCAGGAATTAATTTAGAACTTAATAATGGCAAATAATATCTTTGATCAATGAAAACTGGAAGAAGCTGCCAAGTTTCAAGAAATAATTTCGTGGTCTCATCGCCAGGAGCCGCACCAACAGCTGGAAAGGATTCACCACCAAATATTTCTGCTAAGCCATTATAGCGACCGCCACCAAATAGAGCGCGTTGATTATCTGGATGATTATCAAAGACTTCAAAGACCAAAGAATCGTAATAATCAAAGCCCCGAATCAGAGTTGGATCAAAAATAGCCTGCTTATAGCCTAAGCCTGTCAATTGATTTAAAATGAAATCTATTTCCTCTTTAGCTATTAACAACTCCTTATTAGCTGTCAAATTAATCTTGAGGCTCTCTAATTGCCCATCCTTCATAAATAGGCATAATAATTTAGCTTTTTGCTTGTCTACTCCCAGTTCATTTAGGCTCTTTAAAAAATTATCTTCGTTTAATTTACTATATTTATCCATTATTCTAAAGATCTTGTTTTTATCTTTTATATTTATATCTAGCTCTAATAATAGATTATCCAAAAATTTACGACTATTAATCCGCAAAGTAAATGAATTTTCTGGTGCTCCAAAAGCGTACATAATATCAAGTGATAATTGCATTATCTCTAAATCAGCTAACAGAGAAGGGCTGCCAAAAATATCACAATTAAGTTGCCAAAATTCTCTATTCCTCCCCCGTTGTGGTTTCTCCTGTCGCATAAAATTAGCGATCGAAAAAAATTTTATTGGTTTAGGGCTAGAAGCATATATTTTTGTTACCAAGCGAGTCACTGAGGGTGTCATTTCTGGTCTAATTGATAACTCCCTACCCCCAAGGTCGTGAAAGGAGACTAGCTCTTTACCTCCAACCTCTTCACCAGACTTAGCTCTATATATTTCAGAAGACTCCACCAATGGTGTTAAGTACTCTTCAAAACCATAACTCAAACAAATTTTACGCCAAGCAGAAAAAATATATTGCCTTATTCGTAATTCCTCTGGCAACCAATCTGTGGTACCTTTTGGAGCTTGATTGCTCAAAAAATTTTTAGTCATATTTTAGATGATTTATGCCTATATTATAAATAATTAGATTAGAATTGTCTAATAATTTACTTATTTAAATATTCTTTATTATACCTTTAACTTAAGCTTATCAATGATAGGATATAATATTAAGGCTCCAAACTAGTGAGCTTAATCTCTAAAAAGTATGAAAATTCTTATCATTGATGATGAAAGAGACATCACCTCTTTCCTAAAAAATGCCCTCAAAAGTTTGGGCCATACCATTGATTCAGCTGAAAATGGTAATCAGGGGTCGATGTTGGCCCGCAGCAATCATTATGATTTAATTGTTTTAGACTATAACTTGCCAGAAAAAAATGGTTTAGAGATTCTTAAAGAAATCCGTCAAGAAGGTAATAAATCAGCAGTTTTAGCTCTAACTATTAATGGTGAATTAGAGAAAAAAAGAAAAATGTTTAAAAATGGAGCTGATGATTATTTGACCAAACCCTTCCTATTAGAAGAATTTCTCTGGCGAGTGGAGGCTTTACTCAGACGCCCACAATTAATTAAACATCGTAAACCACGTCTCGGTAATATGCAACTTGACTGCAAGAGACAAGTAGCACTTAGAGCTGGAAGACACATATATTTGACTACCAAAGAGTATGCTTTGCTAGATTTATTTTTTCGTCACCAAAATGAAATCCTCTCTCGTAGTCAAATTATGGAAAATGTTTGGGAGAATAATGCCGACCCCTTTTCTAATACCATTGAAGCACACATTATGAGCCTAAGAAAAAAATTAAATAAATTTGGAGAAACGGATTATATTCATACTTTCGCTGGTCGTGGCTATAAATTTGGTTTAAAGAGAATTTAGAAATTTTTTTCCCTTTAACTTATCTGGTAAATATTCTTGACCACTATCATCAACTAAAGGGCTATATTTATAATTCTTGCCATAAGCTAAGTCTTTCATTAATTGAGTTGGGGCATTTCTTAAATGTAATGGTATTGCCAAATTACCGCTTTGCCTTACTTCAGCGATTGCTTCATTATAGGCTTGATAGACAGCGATGCTTTTTTTTGATTTAGCTAAATAAGAAACAGCTTGAGCTAAATTAACTCCACATTCTGGCAGACCGATTCGCTGACAAGCATCATATGAAGAAATGGCGATCATTAATGCGCTATTATTAGCTAAGCCAATATCCTCGCTAGCAAAACGTATCAAGCGTCGAGCAATATAAAGTGGGTCTTCGCCAGCTTCTAACATTCTAGCTAAATAATATATTGACGCATCTGCCTGGCCCCCTCTCATTGACTTATGAAGAGCAGAAATAAGGTTGTAGTGCTCTTCCCCGTTTTTATCATAAACTAGATTAGGTTTATTTATTATTTCCTTTAATAGACTGATATCAATCTTTTTATTATCAGCTGCTGCTGTTTCAATTAAACCAATTGCTTTTCTAGCATCACCATTAGCTAGACGAGCGACTAATCTTAAAACATCTTTGCTTGCCTCAGCTTTTAAAGTTTTAATCGCTCGAGAAGCAATAATCATTAAGTCTGATTCATTTAATGCCTCTAAAGACACCACCCTTAAACGAGATAATAAAGCACTATTAAGAGAAAAACTAGGATTTTCAGTTGTAGCACCAATAAGGGTAATCAGACCATTTTCAACATGTGGTAAAAGTGCATCTTGCTGTATTTTATTCCAACGATGAATTTCATCAATAAAAAGAATTGTCTTTAAACCTAAACGTCTACCAGATCGAGCTTGCTCAACGATCTTTTTTAAATCCTTAACTCCACTCTCAGTCGCTCCTAACTCAAGAAATTCTGATTTTGTTTCTTTGGCAATCAGAGTGGCTAGACTAGTCTTGCCTGACCCAGGAGGGCCCCAAAGAATTAATGGGGGTATCCGGTCATTTTTAATAGCTTCAACTAACCAGGCTCCACTTTTAAGAATATGGCGCTGACCTAAAACATCTTCAATTTTTTTGGGCCGCAAATAGGCCGCTAGTGGTAGTCCTTGATACATATAACAATATTGTATAACTAATTCCTAAGTTAAGCCACCCTTGAAAAATGATATGTCAATTACCAATAGAGATGTCATACTTGAGAAAATATGTTAATTATTTAATCTTAATTCTTTGTTTGGCTTCTTGCGTGTTAGCAAACTGAAAGCTTCTCCAGGGATGATTAATTGGTGGGATGTATGGTTTTTTATATCTAGTAATAGCTGGCAACTTTATTTCTATTTCTTTAACGGGTTTAGCTGGTAATTCTTTAAAACTAAGATATTTATCTCCATAATTAGTTCTTTTACAAATATGGATAGAGTTATCTAAATGTTTCTCTGTTGCCACCTCATCTTTCTTGTAAGCAGTAGTTACCTGAATTTCACCTAATTGCTAATAATTATTTTTAAATCTAATCGTGTAATCATTATTGATTATTCTGGTATTTTGAATTGATAATATTTGATTTAATTTTCCTTTTTTATCTTATCTATCTTTTTATGTAAATTAGCCTTGTTTTTAGGAACAACAGCGAACTTTCTATTAAATTCATCAATGTATTCTTTCAAAAAAATATTAGCGCTGTCAATATCTGAGATATTAGCCAATCTCAATTCATTAACTAATCTATCCTCTAATGTTCTACTTATTCTCTCTACTCTGCCTTTAGCCTGGGGGCTATTCGCGTTAATTACCTGAACCCCTAATTGCTTCATAGCTCTTTGAAACTGAGTCATTAAGTCCTTGTTATCAACCGCATTTTTATGATTAATTTTGTAAGTACTAAATTTATCTAGATATATTGCTAGGGGTAATCCGTGTTTTTTAAAATAATCTAGCCAAAAATTAAATACAGCTATGACCCCCTCATTAGCTAGGCAATAGTTTAACTTAAAGGATTCTAACATGAAATTTGAGCCCAGTCTAATAGTAATGATCGGCTTTTTTAATAAAGGATATTAAATTTTTCTTTTTTTTGTTAAAAGATTAAAATCTTTTTCGATCTCAAAATAAGACCAAAATTTCTTACAAGAAAGATGTTATAAACAAAAAAATCCTAAAAGTCTTCTAATTAAGCTTTTGATAAAATCATCTTATATACTATACCTTCTGTGGTCATTGTTTGATTCACCCTTGACAAACCCTTGACAAACTATTTTAAATGTATTGTAGTGTAGTTATAGTTCATTAAATTTAAATAAAAAAATATGAGAAAGATCAAGCGCTGCCTAATGTTGTTAAGCTTGAGTGCAATATTCTTAATAGTGTTAAAAACTGAACTTTTGGATTATGCTTTAGGAATCTTCATTTGGGCTCTAATTGTTTTTTACTTAATAAATCTTTGGATTTATGAGAAAAGTAAAAAAAATCTTTATCTTATTATCCCCATAACAGTATTTATGATACTTGCTGACCTAGCGATAATAAGCTTCATTAGCTGGTTATTTGGAATTAATATTTTTAGTGGAAAACTGAGCACGATTTTTGCCTGGCCCAGTTTCATCGCTTCTCTCTTCACTTTTTTTTACTTAGCTTTAATAGAAATAAGAATAAATAGCAAAAGTAAAAAAAATGAAACAAGTAGAAATTATGAAAAATAGAGTAATCATATTTTTCATAATTTTCTGTCTTAATGTTATTGAATTGAAAGACAGAATAAAAGATTATCTCAGAAAAAATTTATTAAACAATACGGAACCGTAAACGGCTCCGTTTTTTTATCCAAACGAGTTCTCTTCTAAGTCTCAAGAATAGACCTGCTAATTACGATAAAAACTATTTAATAAAATATAAATACTAAGATCCTGATACCTGACAACTATTGTAATAGTTCAGTATCCAAGTCCAGTATCCAAGTCCAGTATCCAAGTTCAGTATTCAAGTTCAGTATCCAAGTTAAGTGTCCAAATTTGACATCTTTTTTTCCAACTGGTATTATTTATGTACCTATCCCCCAGGTATTAATATAACTAATTAAAATATATGAAACCAAGTAATGAAAAAGAAAAACAAAAAATCATTATCAGCTTAAAAAAAGCTAACACTCTTAGTGCTAAGTTGATTGAAATGCTTGAAGATGGCGAGTATTGTATTGACATTATGCAACAAAATTTGGCTGCCATCGGCCTACTCCGCTCAGCCCATCACATGTTGTTTGAGAAACACCTAAATAGCTGCTTTAAAAATGCCATGGCATCCGGTAGCATTAAAATACAAACTAGAATGATTGAAGAAATCCTTAAAGTTACTAAGCTAGCAAACAAATAATTATCTTAATATATGTCAAAAAAAACATTCAAAATAGGGGTTCAAGGCCTCCATTGTAAGGCTTGTGAAATATTAGTAGAAGAAAAGATGTTAGAGATACCTGGGATAGTGGCCGCGCGCGTAAGTCATAAGAGAGCAGAATTAGAAATAGATTATGATAATAATTTGCCCGATAGGGACTCAATTAAACAAAATCTTGAAAAAATTGGCTATAGTATGAAAGATGAGAAATTAAGTAATGCAAATCACCAGGAAAAAAAATGGAAAAATTTAGGCATCGCTTTATTAATAACTTTATTATTACTTCTTGCTTTAAAAATAAGTGGATTGGCTAACTTGACGAACACAATTAATCCTAGCACGATGAGCTGGGCAGCAATTGTTATTATAGGCTTAATTGCTGGAGTTTCAACCTGCATGGCTTTAGTCGGTGGCATGGCAATAGCTTTAGGTGCTAAATATGCTAGAGCTAACCCAGGAGCCAATAGGTTAGAAAAATTTTTACCTCATTTATATTTTAATTTAGGCCGCATACTAGGTTTCTTCCTTTTAGGTGGTGTCTTAGGGAAAATTGGCTCGATTTTCAAGCTATCCTTTAGCCTCAGTGCTTGGATCACTCTACTAATCGGTTTTATTATTATCTTTCTAGGCTTACAGATACTAGATATCTTCCCTTCGTTAAACAAGATTAGCTTTAGTCTACCAAAAAAAATGGCTAAAGCTTCGCACTTAGTCAAAAAAAATAACAATCATCATATTCTAGCGGCTTTTGCTGCTGGCCCATTATCATTCTTTCTGCCTTGTGGCTTTACCCAGTCCATGCAAATATATGCTTTAAGCACTGGCACTTTCCTAAATGGCGCCATTGTGATGAGCTTATTTGCCATAGGCACTGCCCCAGGATTATTGAGTCTCGGTGGATTGGTCTCTCTACTTAAAAATAAAAAAACCGGCGTCTTCTTTAAAACAGCTGGCTTAATAATTATTTTATTCGGCATATTTAACGTTAGTAATGCCTATAAATTTCTTCATTTAAATGCGGTTAGTGACTCATCAATAACTAAAGAGCTCTCAACAAAGAGTAAAGATGAATCCCAGGTTATTTATATGGAGCAATCTAATAGAGGATACGTGCCAAAAAACTTAACGGTCGAATTAAATAGACCAGTTAAGTGGATAATCAATAGCACTAATCCGTATTCATGTGCCAGTAGTCTCATAGTGCCCAGTTTAAAAATTAATAAACAATTAACTAAAGGTGAAAATATTATTGAATTCAGGCCAGTGAAGGTCGGGATCATTAATTTTAGCTGCTCTATGGGTATGTATCGAGGTAGTATTGAGGTAATTAATAGTAAAAATACAAATCCAAATGAAACTAAAATAAAAAAGATAAATACAGACGATAATATTGCCGTAGATTCGACTTGTACTTTAGAGACTTGTCTATAATACTAAATTTATGTCCCAAATATATATAGTTAAGGGGATGCATTGCTCTAGCTGTGCACAAATAATCAAAGGACGTTTGGCAAAACTGTCTGGCATTAAAGAAGTCTCAATTAATTATGCTACTGAAGAGGCGGTTCTTGATTATGACTCTAAGCAATTATCATTTACACAAATTAACAACGAAATTAAAAAACTCGGCTATAGTTTAAATGAAGATCGTGCAGATACTAATTTAGAGCAAAAAGATAAGCTAATGAGGAATTCTCAGCTGGAGCACCAGAAGAATAAAAGAGATTTTATTATTGCTGTCCCAGCGGCAGTAATAATTTTCCTAATTATGCTCTATGAGCTTGCTGCTAAATATAGCTCATTACCAGAATTAAAACTGAATGTGGACTTATTAAATCTACTTATGGCTTTAGCTTCTACACTGATTATTTTTATACCAGGGAAACGCTTTCTCTTAGCATTGGGAAGGTTTTTCCGTTATCGGGTGGCCAATATGGACACTTTAATTGGCCTCGGAGCTGGCACAGCCTATGCTTATAGTATTATTATTCTTATTTTCCCAGCTCTAAGGAGCTATCTCTCGCTGGCAAATGAGTATTACTTTGATGCGACTATTGTAGTAATCGGTTTTGTAATCTTAGGTAAGTATCTAGAAAGTTCAGCTAAGCAGAAAAGTGGCTCAGCAATTAAAGCCTTAATGTCCCTCCAAACTAATCAAGCTATCAAAAGGCTCAGTGATGGCAGTGAGGACAAAATTCCAATTTCGGAAGTAAAAATTAGCGATTATTTGATTATTAAACCAGGCATGCAAATTCCTGTTGATGGTAGCGTCACATCAGGCACATCAAATATTGATGAGTCAATGATTAGTGGCGAAGCAATGCCAATTAAAAAGAAATTAGGCAGCAAACTGATTGCTGGTACGCTCAATAAACAAGGGTCATTAATCATGATAGCTGAAAAAATCGGTTCAGATACTGTCCTATCAAAAATTATTGACTTAGTTCATAAAGCTCAGAATAGTAAAGCTCCAATTCAGAAAATCGGTGATAAAATCGCGGCTATTTTTGTGCCAATTGTTTTAATCATTTCCCTCATAACTATTAGCGTCTGGCTAATTATTGCCCCCCAATACATGCCTTGGTCACTTAGTCTGAGTCTCGGTATTTCTTCATTTGTTGGAGTCTTAGTGATTGCCTGCCCCTGCGCCTTGGGTTTGGCCACGCCGACAGCCTTAATTGCTGCTATTGGTAGGGCAGCAAAAAATGGTATTCTAATTAAAAACGCCGAGGCTTTGGAAAAACTAAAAAATATTACTACAATAGTTTTCGATAAAACCGGCACTATTACTAAAGGTGAAATTAGCGTCAGTGGAATTAAAAGCTTGAGAAAGTCTCTTACAGAATTTGAAATACTTACCCTTAGTGCCGCCTTAGAGCAATACTCTGAACACCCTGTGGCTGAAGCTATAATAAAGGAAGCTAATTTGAAAAATGTAAACTACCATGAATATAAAGTTGAAGATTTTTTGGCTGTCAGTGGTGAGGGAGTTGAAGCTAAAATTGATGGTAAACAATTTTATTTGAAAAAACACCAATTATCTAACAATCAATGGGCACAGACAAGAATCAATCTGGGCGAAAATATACTTGATCTAATTGAAAAAGATAAAGTGATAGCTCATATCGCCTGTAGTGATGAAATAAAGCCAGAAGCTAAAAATGTTATTAACGCCTTACATGCAAAAAAATTGAAAACAGTAATGCTCACTGGCGATAGAAAAGAGGCGGCTATAAAAATAGCCAAAGCTATTAATATCCAAAGTTTAAAATATGACGTTACACCCGCTAATAAGGCTGAAATGATTAAGCAACTACAGAATAAAGGTGAAGTAGTACTAATGGTTGGTGACGGCATTAACGACGCCCCTGCCTTAGCATTTGCCAACAGTAGTATCGCAATGGGAACAGGCACAGATGTGGCCTTAGCAGCGGCAGACATAACTTTAATGCAGGGAAACTTAAATCACTTGATCGAAGTTATTAACTTATCAAAAAAAACTTTTCAAGTGGTTAAACAAAATTTATTTTGGGCATCAATCTATAATCTTGTCGGCATCCCCTTGGCTGCAGGGCTTTTCTACCCTCTTTTTGATTTAACCCTTAACCCAGTATTTGCCGGAGTAGCTATGTCAGCCAGTAGTGTTGTTGTAGTAATGAATTCACTGCGGCTCCGGTTCCAAAAAATAGAATAAGAAGATGACTAATAATAAACTAACAATACTTATTTATTTAAGATACAACTAACATATAAAGTTATCTTACTAGATCAAAACTCTTTGGCGGACCCACATTTATTGACCTGTGCCTATTTTCAGATTAAACAATTAAATATTATTTTTTTGGAAACCAGAATAACAACGGACTGGTTTTTCTTTTATATTCAATAAAATCTTTTCTTCCTTGATATTTTTTTTCAGTAGGTAACCCTGATATGAATATAAGAGTATAACTAACTACTAAAGGAGCTATAGCTAGCATCCAAGAATTAGGCAAACCCCAAATTAAAAAATATATTCCCCACCAAAAAATAATCTCGCCAAGATAATTGGGATGACGGCTATAACGCCAAAGACCCCTAACCATTAATTTATTATTATTATTATTATTATTATTATTTTTTCTTAAAAAATTAGTCCTTTGAAAGTCAGCGATAGTTTCCAATATTAGACCGAAAGCAGCCAATCCAAGTCCTAAATAATTTATATCAAACATCGGCAGGAAAGTTAAACTCAAACTATAGGCAAGAGGTAAAGAAATAATCAGCATTAAAGCTCCCTGAAACATAAAAACTTGAAAAAAGGTACCAAGTAAGGATTTAGCAGATTTACCATCGTGCCATTTATGATAACGCCAATCCTCTCCTTGGCGCAAATTTCTCTCAAAATTATGAAATAAAAGTCGAGTGCCCCATAAGATAATTAATAGCACGATAAAAACTGAACGAGCATCTAGATTCATCTCTCGAAGATAAATACTTATTAAAACAATCATAATGAATCCAGGACCCCAAGCTACATCAATCACGTCATAACGTCGGTATTTTAAAGATACTAAAAACCAAGCACCCATATAAAAGAAAACTAAAAATGGTAGATACCATAGCTGATGCATATAATTTAAATTATGTATTATCTGAATTAATTATTTCTTTTATTATCTCAAGTGGTAAGCCAAAATCACCATCATTTAATACTAATCCATCGTAGACTTTATTATAGACTTCAAGAGATTCTCTAATTTTATCATTTAAAAAGCCTATTTTAATGATATTCTGGACAGGATAACCATGAGCCATATGAGCATCGGCCAGGCTATCGCCTATTAATAAAATATTTGGACGATTAATTACTTTTTCTTCAAGCCCAAAATAATGAAGCATTGTTTCATCTTTATTAAACGGATGAATAATAGGTGTTCGTACTCCAAGGACCTCATTATTCGAACCCCAAATAAAATCATTAGCTAAAAAACTTATATTATCAAACATCAAACCTCTTTTACTAAAAAAATATTTTAGACCAGAAACTCCTAACCCATTGGCTGAAAAGACTAAAAGCGGAATAGCTAATTTTTTTAGTAATTTTAAAAAATCAATTACTAGAGGTCTTAAATTTGCCAACTGATTATCAATTGCTTGGGCCATTTTTTCTTGATTGAGACCAGAGCTAATCAAAAGCTCAAAGTGTTTATCATACCATTCTGCCATTAAAGTCTTTTTATCAATTAAGTCTATACTAAGATCCAACTCAATAGGATGATAATGGTCAAACAAAGCCTGAGACTTAGCAGAATATTCAGGACTTAAATATGGGCCGTCTCTTAAAGCGGCAATAAATGAAGGCGCTTTTCGACCCTTAATAAAATTATTAGTTAGGGTGCGATCAAAGTCAGTAATAACATGTAATTTATCAGTAGTCCCATTAATTAATTTATCTTTTTTTAACTGATAGCAATCAATATCGTTAAAAATAATATTGTCCATAAGTCTAATTTAAAAGCAATAAATTATAATTTAAAAAAAGTATAAATATTAGCCAAATTAAATAAGGAACTAGGAAATAAACGCTCTTTTTCTCTATTAAAAAAAATTTAAACATTATGGCTAATAAAAAAATAATCATTATAATTATACTTAGAAAAGCCATTCTAAGGTTTTGTAAATAGAAAAAAAGAAAGCACCAAAAAATATGAAAAATTAATACAGGAAGAAAAAGCAATAAACTAGCGACAAAACTTTTAGTATTATTAATTTTTTTCCAGACAACATATAGAGCTAAACAAGAAAAAATAATTAATACTATCGGGAAAGTGATGAACAGGTAGTTGAAAGGATAGAAATGAACATCAGATAAAGAATCAAACCAACTCTTTGATTGCTCAGTAATAAATAAAGAGCCTATAAATGCTCCAGAAATACCTAAGGCTAGGCTACTACTCAATTTCAAAAAATTTTTAGAAGACATAAATATATATTCATCAGCCAATTATTATTATAGCATAATTAAATAAATTTTTCCTATTCTTACGTAATTTATTATTAATCTACCAAACGCTAATTAAGTCAACACTACGAAATTACACAAATAGTAGATTGATATTTATTCAAAATTAATTTATTAAATAAATAAACGCCAACAAAGTTAAGACTGAAAAAAATTTATTAAAATATGAGGGATGATTAAATTAATTATGTGTAAATATTTTTAAAATATTTGCTAATTTAATAGTAAATTTTGACGTTTTCAGGGATAATTCTCGTGTATGAATAAATTACACGAGAAATCGCCTTGCTGCCAGGCGAAAATCTATAAAATTGGCGGCA
>Ga0172377_10000089_pt1 | contig 76065 bp, 78 predicted proteins | sample Pumphouse3metaG_FD_119749 | JGI IMG/M metagenome (GOLD analysis project Ga0172377, IMG submission 119749) | Leachate microbial communities from a municipal landfill in Southern Ontario, Canada - Pumphouse #3 metaG | ecosystem: Engineered > Solid waste > Landfill > Unclassified | place: Canada...
TGATACTTTATGCATATGGAACAGGGCCAATAAAAGGATTTGCTATAACTATGAGTATAGGTATATTAGCATCTATGCTAACAGCAATTTTGGGAACTCATGGTGTTTATATAGCTTTGATGCAAAAGATAGCAAGAGATAAAAACAACAAAAAATGGTTTGGGATAAAAGGATAAATAGATGGAATTTTTCAAAGAAAACAGAGTATATAACTTTATGAAATTTAGATTCCAATTCCTTGGAATCTCTTTGGTACTAGTACTAGCTTCTTTTGGGCTTTTGGCTACAAAAGGGCTAAATTTTGGTATAGATTTTGTGGGTGGGTCTATTATTCAAGTTAAATATACTCAAGCTGCTCCTATAGAACAAATAAGAGATGAACTATCAAAGCATGAAGCATTTAAAAATGGTATTGTTACAGAGTTTGGATCTAAAGAAGAGGTTGTTATAAAGATTACAAATACTAGTAGTGAAATGGGGACTGATATAGGTGAGCAAGTAACTCAAATATTAAGCTCAACAGGTGATTTTGAGCTAAGAAGAGTAGATATGGTAGGACCAAAGGCAGGTAGTGAACTTAGAGAAAAGGGTATTATTGCTTTATGTTTAGCTTTAGCGATGATATTAGCTTATGTTGGATTTAGATTTGAGTGGAAGTTTGCAATTGCAGCAGTAGTTTCTTCAGCACATGATATTATCATAGCTTTAGGGGCTATTTCACTTTTTAATATAGAAGTAAATTTAGATATTTTAGCAGCACTTCTTACTATTTTGGGATATTCTATTAATGATACTATTATAATATTTGATAGAATTAGAGAAAAAATACCAGTTTTATCAACTACAGATCTTGATGAGGTTATGAATGATTCTGTTAGTGCCACACTATCAAGAACAGCATTAACTTCTTTGACAACCTTGCTTGTTGTGGCTTGTTTGTACTTTTTTGGAAGTGAGATAATAAGTGGTTTTTCTTTTACACTATTTGTTGGGATAGTTGTTGGAACTTATAGCTCTGTCTTTATCGCTTCATCGTTTTTACCGCTTTTAAAGTTTAGTGTTACAAGTTATAGACAAAAAGAGGTAGATAAAATCAAAAGACAAAAAGAAAAAGATAGAATAAGAGCTATGTATGAAAAAGGTGTAGTCTGATTTAAGGAGAGAAAATGGACTGGGGTAAGGTGATTTTTGTATTTTTTTCATTGATGTCTTTGACAACAACTGCGGGGTTTTTGTATGAGCCAGATGTGATTTTATTGTTTATAGCTGCTGGAGTAAATGTAATATCTACTATTTTAAAAATAGGGGTTAAAAATCTATTATCAGCAGAACTTTTAGCAAGTTCGCTAGTAGCTGATTTGCATTTGATCCCTGCTTTTGTAGTGATGACATCAACAGATCATCTCTCTTTGGCTATAGCATTAGCAATTGGGGCAATTGCTGCAAATCTGTTTTCAGTTGCACTTACTTTGGTAGAGAGTGCAAAAACACATGATAAAGATGAATATTAATAAGTTTTGGAGTAGTAAATGCAATATAACCCTCAAATTATAGAAAAAGCTTGGCAAGAGTATTGGGATAAAAACTCCTCTTTTGAGCCAAGTTTTGAACAAGATAAAAAGAAAAAATATATTTTAAGTATGTTTCCATATCCAAGTGGTAGGATACATATGGGACATGTTAGAAACTATACTATAGGGGATGCTATAGCTAGATATTATAGAAAAGCGGGGTATAATGTACTTCATCCTATAGGATGGGATAGTTTTGGAATGCCAGCAGAAAATGCTGCGATTAACTTAAAACTACACCCTAAAAAATGGACTTATGAAAATATAGCATATATGCAAAAAGAGTTAAAGTCTTTGGGACTTTCTTTTAGTAAAAACCAAACTTTTGCTACAAGTGATGAGCTTTATACCAAATGGGAACAAGAGTTTATTATTAAGCTTTATGAAGCAGGTATTTTATATAGAAAACTAACAACTGTAAATTGGTGTCCTCATGATTTGACTGTTTTGGCAAATGAGCAAGTAGAAGATGAGTGTTGCTGGAGATGTGGTACAAAAGTAGTCCAAAAAGAGATGCCAGGGTATTATTTAGCTATTACTAAATATGCAAATGAACTGTTAGAGTCTTTAGAAGATCTAAAAGAGGGATGGCCATCGCAAGTACTTACTATGCAAGAAAACTGGATAGGCAAAAGTAGTGGTTTGGAGTTTGCATTTGAACTAACTCAAAGCTCAAAAGAGAAACTAAATAATAAATTCCAAAGTTTTAAAGTCTTTACAACTAGAGCTGATACTATATATGGTGTAAGCTATAGTGCAATAGCTCCTGATCATGAGATAGTAAAATATATAGTAGAAAACTCTTTATTAGATGAGGACAATTTACTTAGATTAAAAACTATGTTAAATACTCCAGAAAAGCAAAGAATTAGTGAAGAAAAAGAGGGTATTAATATAGATATAACTGTTATTCACCCTCTAACACAAGAAGAAATTCCTGTATATGCTGCAAACTTTGTACTTGGTAGTTATGGAAGTGGTGCTGTTATGTCAGTACCAGCTCATGATGAAAGAGATTATGAATTTGCTCAAAAATATACTCTTCCTATCAAAAAAGTAGTAACTAGTGAAGAAAATAGCGAAGAGTGTTTTACTGATGATGGAATTTTAGTTGATAGTGGAGAGTTTAGCTCACTAAAAAGTAGTGAAGCTAGAGAAGCTATTATAGAGTATTTTGAAAAAAATAGTCTTGGAAAAAGAACGATAAACTTTAAACTTAGAGATTGGGGAATAAGCAGACAAAGATATTGGGGAGCACCTATACCTTTTGTACATTGTAGTGATTGTGGACTTGTACCAGAAAAGATAGAAAATCTACCTATTGCACTACCTGATGATGTAGATATTACAGGTGAGGGAAATCCACTTGAATCACATCCTTCTTGGAAATATTGCAAATGTCCACAATGTGGCAAAGATGCTCTAAGAGAAACAGATACCATGGATACATTTGTCCAATCAAGCTGGTATTTTTTAAGATATGCAACAGATTATAAAAAATGGCAAAATGTTGGAATAGATAAAAATGATAGTAAATATTGGATGGACGTTGATCACTATATAGGTGGTATAGAACATGCTATACTTCATTTACTTTATGCTAGATTTTTTACAAAAGCACTAAGAGATTTAGGATATACAACTAGTAGTGAGCCTTTTAAAAACCTACTTACTCAAGGTATGGTTTTAAAAGATGGTGCAAAGATGAGCAAAAGTAAGGGCAATGTTGTAGATCCAGATGCTATTATAGGGGAGTATGGGGCTGATACTGCTAGACTTTTTATACTTTTTGCTGCTCCTCCAACCAAAGAGCTAGAGTGGAATGATAGTGCAGTAGAGGGAGCTTTTAAGTTTATAAGAAGATTTTATGATAAATCTTTTGGTTTTGAATTTGAAGAGTTTAAAGATTTAGATCATACTACACTTTCAAAAGAAGAGAAGTTTGCAAGAAAAAAGGTATATGAGGCGTTAAAAAAATCAAATGAAGTATATACAAAAACTTTTACATACAACACCCTAATAGCTGCAACTATGGAAGCTATGAATGCATTAAATGATCAAAAAAATGATAAAGTTTGGAGTGAGGCTTATTATATCTTAACAAATATCCTAGAGCCTATTATACCTCATGTTTGTAATGATATATCTCAAAGGCTTTATAATCTTAGTAACTTTAAAGAGATTTTAGAGATAAAAGAAGAGGTTTTTGATGAAGAGATGGTTAATTATGCTGTTACAATCAATGGCAAAAAAAGAGCTGAACTTCAAATAGATAAGACTCTTTCAAAAGATGAGACTTTAGAGTTTGCCAAAAAAGAGTGTGCAAAATGGATAGATGGTAAAGAGATAGTAAAAGAGATCTTAGTACCAAATAGACTTATTAATATAGTAGTTAAATAGTATGAAAAAATCTCTAATACTAATAATTTTGTTTTTTTTGGTGGGATGTGGTTATAAACCTGTAACACACTATACAAAAGAGCAAATTTATGGTTTAGTATATTTAACTAGTATTACATCTTTAGAAAATCCACAAAATAGTGTTATTTTACAAGATAATGTTGCACGGATATTGATTTCAAATCTTGATTTGGAACTAACAGATAATAAAAATTTAGCTGATACTATAGTAACAGTCTCTATTGGAACACCATATTTTAAGGTGGTAGAGTATAATACACAAGGTTATGTAAAAACATATAGAGCTAAGGTAAGTGTTGAGTTAATATATCAAAATGAACAAACACAACGAAGAGTAAGTAGTAATGGAGAGTATGATTTTAGTGTTGGAAGTGTTTCAACTATAAGTGATACTGAAAGATTCAATGCCATAAAACAAGCAACATCAAAGGCATTGGAAGATATTTTGGGAAAAATAGCAGTACAGAGTTTTAAAAAGTGAAAAAAGAGATAGATATATATAAGTTTTTAGAAGAAAAAACACTATATTTTAATAAAATTAATATTGATACTGTATTTGAAGCTTGGCAATACTTAAAGCCCTTTGCAAAGCCAAAATATGTAATACATCTAATAGGCACAAATGGCAAAGGAAGTACAGGTAGAATACTAGCTACTTATTTACAAAAACTAGGCAAAAAGGTATTACACTATAGCTCACCTCATATTATGGAATTTCGTGAGCGAATCTGGATAGATGGAAAAGATAGTAGTAATGAAGTTTTGCAAGAGGCTCATCAAAAGCTCTTAGAGATTTTGCCTAATAAGCTTATAGATAATCTTTCATATTTTGAATATACTACACTGTTAGCACTCTTGCTTAGTGATGAAAAAGATTTTTTAGTACTTGAAGCTGGACTTGGTGGAGAATATGATGCGACAAATGTTATAAAAGCAGATCTTTCACTTCTTACAACAATAGATTATGATCATATGGAGTTTTTGGGTAGTAGTATAGAAAGTATAGTTACTACAAAGGTAAATAGTGTTGATAAAGCTTTAATAGTAGCTAAGCAAATACACGATGAAGTATATGATATAGCAAAGAGTGTAGTAGAAGATAAAAATCAAAAGTTTTTTAAAATTGATGATTTTCCTATAGCAAGAAAAAATTATACTATATTTACTCAAGAGTTTTTAAATACCAACCTTCAAACGGTTTTAGCAGCTTTGGAGTATATGGATATAGAGATAGATTTGGAGATCTTTAAAGATATTATTATAGTAGGAAGATGTCAAAAAATAGCAGCAAATATCACTATAGATGTAGGACATAATCCTCTAGGAGCTAAGGTTTTAGCTAAAGAGTTTGCTAATCAAAAGGTAATATTACTCTATAATACTTTAAAAGACAAAGATTATAAAACTGTATTAAAGACTTTAAAGCCTATTATTGAATATGTTCTTATTATACCGATAGATGATGTTAGAGCTTTGAGTTTAGAAGTGCTACAACAAACACTAAAAGAGCTTGATATCAAATATGAGATTTTTTCCTCTTTACCAAAAGAAAAAGAGATATTGGTTTTTGGTTCATTTAAAGTTGTTGAAGAGTTTTTAAAGATTTATCAAAGGTAGAATTTTAGTGATGAGTAGTGAGTTAAAAACAAGATTAGAGCTACTTTATCAGGAAAAAAAGAGGCTAGAAGAGGAGATAAGAGATATAGAGTTTAGATTATCTCAGAGCTTTTCTACTCAAGAAAAAATAGAGATATTTTATACTCTTTTTTTAAAAAATAGTACAAAAAAATACTCCCAAGAAGAGATTAAATCACATCTTTTGGGATATCATAAACTTATTTATGAAGAGAGCCTATATACTAAATATAATTTTATTATGTTTAGTATAAATAAAGAAGATTTAGAAAAGGTTTTAAATCTATTAAAACAATCAGAAATAGATATTTTTATAGAATATCCAAATCACAAAAGGGTAAATGCTTGGATTTTTTTTGAGTATGATTATGATTTTTCTATATATAAAAAGATTAAATTTACTATAAAAGCTCTTTTAGAAGATATAAATGTAGATTTTTATAAAAAATTTTCTCTACCTTTAAACCTAAAAGATATAGAACAAGGATTTAGACTATTTGTAGATAAAAATCAAAATAAGCCTTTTAGATCTCAATGGGGATTTTTAAATAGCTTAAATAAAATAACGCATTTTAAAGTTTTAAAAATCATAAATAAAAATATAAATCTAGTACTAGATAGTGCTATACATATACCTAATAATATAGATTTTTTACTATTAAAAGAGATTAAAGCTATGCTTACTTTTGAAAATCCAGCTTATCAAATGCTAAGAAGGCTTAGAAAACCACTCTATAATACCCCAAAACTAATCAAAAACTACAAACAAACAAAAGATGAACTTATAGTTCCTAGAGGATTTAAAAATAGCTTATTTGATATTTTAAATGCTTATAAAATCAAATATAATATCATAGATAATAGAGTCCTTATCAAAAAAGAGCCTTATAGTGTCAAATATGGACTAAGAAATAATCAACAACAAGCTATAGAACAACTTATAGAGAGTGACTATGGTATATGTGTAGCACCACCGGGATTTGGCAAAACTTTGATTGGAGCTAAGATGATAGAGCTTCGTGTTTGTAATGTGTTGATTTTGGTAAATAAATCTATGTTACTTGATCAGTGGGTTGTAAGACTTAGTGAATATTTTGGTGTGGATAAAAAAGAGTTTGGAATATTGGGAAAAAGTAAAAATAGTTTAAACCAAACTATAGATATAGCTACTATTCAAAGTATAAAAAATAATCTTGATATTATCAAAGAGTACTCTTTTTTGATTATTGATGAGTGTCATCATATACCAGCTTATAGTTTTGAATCTATTATCAAAGAGTTTAGAGGTAGATATGCTTTGGGACTTAGTGCTACTCCATATAGAAAAGATGGCTTAGAGCCTTTGCTTTTTCATCAAATAGGGGAGATTGTTTATGAGGAGAGCTTTATCAAAAAATCCAAAAATCAGCTAGTACATCTAATAGAGAGTGATTTTGTATCAAATAGTGAAAATTATAGTGAAATTTTAGCTGAACTTATAAAAGATGAGAAAAGGAACTCTTTAATAGTCGATCAAGCCATTAAATACAAAGATAGAAATGTTATTCTTCTTAGCGATAGAGTAGAGCATATAGAGATATTACAAGAGCTTTTAAAAATGCAAAATTTAGAGTTTGTAGTAATCCACGGAAGCCAAAGCAAAAAAGAGCAAAGTCAAAATCAAGCTATTTTAGATAAATCAAACTTTATTCTCTCAAGTAGTGCGTATTTTGGTGAAGGGGTGGATTTAGAGCATTTAGATACTATTATTTTTGCTACACCTATATCATATTATGGTAGAATTATACAGTATTTAGGGAGAATAGGGCGAAGTACATCTATAGAAGATACTTTATGTATAGATATATTAGATGTAAAAAATCCTATTTTATTAAGCACTTACAAAAAAAGAAAAGAGGGCTATGCAAAGCTTGGATATAAACTCATTAATATTTCATTAAGATAGTGTTTTATTAGGTTAAAAAAGAGTTGTTATACTTCTATTATCAAAACAAGGAGCAGAAGATGAAAAAAGAAAATATTTTAAACGCAGGTAAAAAAGCTTGTGGTGTAGTAGCATTAGTTAGTTTGATAGGTTTTGGAAGCGTGGCAAGTGCAAAAATGTATCAGGGGCAAGGTGGATCTGGTTATAACCAAGGAAATTGCGTTGCTTATAATATGCAAGGAAATTGTCCTAACTTTCAACAAAATGATAATTATATGATGTATGGTGGCAATATGATGCATAGTGGTAAAAAGGGTATGAGATATCTAATGGGAACTATTTTGAGTCTTGATTTAACAAAAGAGCAAGAAGAGAAGATCAACTCTATTATAGAAGAGCATTTTCAAGATGTAAGAGAAAAAACAGATATCTCTACAGCTTTTACATCAGATAAATTTGATAAAAAAAGATTTATACAAACTCAAAATAGAAAAGAGATTATGGCAGAATCTAAAGCAAATATGATAGATAAAATCTATAAAGTTTTATCTAGTGAGCAAAAAGCAGAGTTAAAAAAAGAGATTGATGATTATATGAGATTTGTAAATAAAAACCCATATATGAACAACAAAAATAGCAAAAAACAAAAAGGCTACAATAGATAATGATTGAAATAGTGATGATAGAAGATGATATGGAGTTGGCTTTTATGCTAACTTCATATCTAAAGAAGTTTAATATCAATGTTACAAATTATGAAGATCCTTTTATAGGACTTAGTGCAATAAGTTTAAAAAAATATGATTTAGTGATATTAGATCTAACATTACCAGGACTTGATGGACTTGAAGTATGTAAAGAGATAGTAAAAAAATATGATATTCCTATTATTATATCAAGTGCAAGAAGTGATATAACAGACAAGGTAACAGCCTTAGAGTTAGGAGCTGATGATTATTTGCCAAAACCTTATGATCCAAGAGAGCTTGAGGTGAGAATAAAAACAATACTTAGAAGATATAATCTCCAAGAAGAAAACAATAATACAAATAATGAAATATTTAAGCTTGATGAGCTTAAAAAAGAGATTACAAAAAATGGTGAATTTATCAAATTTACAGTCGCAGAGTATGAAGTTTTTTCTCTTTTTATACAAAGAAAAGGTTTTGTTATAAGTAGAGAAGAGATTTTTGAAAATTGTAGTAGTTTGCTAGGAGATGAAGAAAATAGTGGATCATTGGCTGTAATTATAAATAGAATTAGGCACAAAATAGAAGATGATCCTAAAAATCCTAGATATTTACAAACTATAAGAGGTATGGGATATAGGTTTATGCAATGAAAAAGGATTCTATATTTTTTACTTTAGGGACTATATTTTTTCTATTTTTTATTTTAGTTATTTTTAGTTTTTTTATATTTATAAAATTTGATTATGAACAAAATGAAGAGTACTATAAACAAAGATATTACTCAATTACCAAAATGATAAGAAGTGAGTGCAAAAGAAAAGCAAATATTAGTAGTGATTTTAAACAAAATCTAAAAACGCTTAATTTTGAGCTTATTGAAGGTATAGAGTTAAAAAAAGATATTTTAAATAAAGCTAGTATAGAGGAATTTTATTTTAAAAAACATAAACATATTGATTTTGAACTTTTAAGATATAATAACAACTACTATATCTATCTTACAACTCCAAGGCAAACACTACTTATAAAAGATAATGATTTTACGATTAAGCAAAATACTCTATTTATAGTAGCTATATTTGGACTTATTTTATTTGCTTTGATACTATCTGGGATAACTATTTTTAGAAAATTATATCCTTTGAAGATCTTAAAAAACAAAGTCCAAAGTCTAGGTGAAGAGAATTTTGATTTTGAGTGTTGCAATAGTGACTCACAAGATGAGGTAACCTTATTAGCAAAAGAGTTTAAAAAAAGTGCTATGAAGTTAAAGCAAATCAAAGAGGCTAGAAATATCTTTATTAGAAATATTATGCATGAGTTAAAGACTCCTATAACTAAGGGTAAATTCTTACTAGAGCTTGAAGAGAGTAAAAAAGAGGATTTTGCAAAAGTTTTTTATAGGTTAGAAAGTCTTATCAATGAGTTTGCTTCTATAGAGGAGATAATAGCTTCAAAAAAAGAGTTAGAAAAAAAAGAGTATTATTTATCTGATTTGATAGATAACGCACTTGATATATCATATCATGATAGTCAAGATTTACAAATAGATATAGAAGATATAAAGTATAGAGTTAATTTCAAGCTTTTTAGTATAGCATTAAAAAACCTAATAGACAATGCTATAAAATATTCACTAAATAATAGAGCTACTATCTACAATAAAGATAAAACTATCTATATAGAAAACTACTCTTTACCTTTGCAAAAAGAGATAGATGAGTATTTTGAGCCTTTTAATAAAGAGAATAAAAATAGTGATGAAGGTTTTGGTTTGGGACTATATATAACTAAAAATTTACTTATTGCCAATGGATATGAGCTAGAATATCAATACAAAGATGAAAAGGTTATTTTTACTATAAGAGAAAAAAATGATATATGAACATATTATACTAGGTGCTGGTGCAAGTGGGATGTTTTGTGCTAGTTTTTTAAACTCTCCAACTACTGCTATAATAGATAGCAATCCTAAAATTGCAGCAAAAGTCAAGATAAGCGGCGGTGGTAAATGTAATATTACAAATAAATATATGAATAGCTCTTATTTTTTGGGTAATAAGGAGTTTGTGGATAGAGTTTTAGATGTTTTTGGAGAAAAGGAGCTTTTAAAGCTTCTAAAAAGCTATAAAATAGAGCCAATTTTAAATCCCAAAATAGTAAAAGGAACCCTTTTTTGTAAAAGTAGTGATGAAGTAATAGAGTTTTTATCTAAAAGCACAAAAAAATGTAGGTTTTTTTTAGATACTACTATAGAGGATATTGGATATAAAGATGGAGTATTTGAGCTAAAAAGCAAAGACAAAAGCTTTTTTTGCAAAAACTTAATAGTTGCAAGTGGGGGACTTAGCTTTGCTACTTTAGGAGCTAGTGATATAGCTTATAAAATAGCACAATATTTTAAACATCCTATAAAGCCAACCAATCCAGCACTTGTAGGATTTACAGTACAAAAAGAGCAGTTTTGGTTCAAAGATCTTAGTGGACTTTCTTTGGATGTAGCTATTAAAACAGACACAAAAGTAATAGATGGATCTTTACTCTTTGCTCACAAAGGTATAAGTGGTCCAGCAGTACTTAGTAGTTCATTATATTGGCAAAAAGGGAGTTTAAGTATAGATTTTATGCCAAAAAATAGTTTACAAAACTATAAAAACTCCAAACAAAGTATATCCAATGCCCTGCCTTTGCCAAAAAGATTTGTAAGTAGTTTTTTAAAAAGTATTGATTTAGAGGATAAGGCATTATATAAACTAACTAATAAAGAGTTTGATAAGCTACTATCTATACATAACTACTCCTTTGCTCCAGCAGGAAACTTTGGTTATAGTAAGGCTGAAGTTACTAAAGGTGGTATTGATGTAGAGTTTTTAGATGAGTTTATGCAAAGTAAACTTATAAAAAACCTCTATTTTATAGGTGAAGCAGTAGATGTAACTGGGGAGCTTGGTGGCTACAATCTTCAGTGGGCTTTTAGTAGTGCATATGTGGCTTCTTCTAATCTAAAAAATAAAACAGTTAAAAAAGATAAGCTTTAAGAGTATTTTAAGCTTATGTAGAGTATAATTTCATCCTCTTAAGAAGAGAAGTAGATGGCTCGGTAGCTCAGTCGGTAGAGCAAAGCACTGAAAATGCTTGTGTCGGCAGTTCGATTCTGCCCCGCGCCACCACTTTGGTGCTAACTTAATATAAAACAATCAAAATTTTTATTTATCTGTTTATAATTTTAGAGTATATATAGTAGTATAAAGCTATTGCTAAACTAAATACTACAAAAGAGCTAAGCATTCCCATAGTTAGCCACGAAGTCCCATATAAAAACCCTATTTGAAAGTCTGGTTCTCTATAGATTTCTGATACTATTCTTGCTATTGAATATAATATAGCATATAAAAGAGTTAATTCTCCATTAAATCTTTTTTTATTTCTGTAGTAAAAAAGTATTATAAATACAACTACACCTTCTAAAAATGCTTCATATAGTTGAGATGGATGTCTAAGAAGAGAGCCTACATAAATACCCCATGGCACATCTGTAACTCTTCCTACTAGCTCTTGATTTAAAAAGTTACCAATTCTTCCAAAAATATATCCAACAGGTATAGCAACAACAGCAATATCAGATAGTTTCCAAAAGCTAAGCTTATGTTTTTTGGTATATAAAAAACTAGCTATTAAAAAACCAGCTATTGCTCCATGATAACTCATGCCGCTAATACCAGTCCAAGTACCGTTTATATAGGGGTTGAACATTTGCCATGGATGGCTAAGGTAATATAAGCTATTTTTATCATAAATAACTATATATCCTATTCTAGCACCTAAAATAACACCTATTTCAGCCCACCAAATATATCCATCAAAAATCTCTTTTTTGATATCTATCTTATCTAGTTTGATAATCCACCCAGCAACAAATATAGCAATAAGCAAAGCAAAAGCATACATAATCCCATACCAATGTACAGCAATACTACCTATATAAAAAGCAACAGGATCAAAGAGGCTATATATGTTTTGCCATTTATCTATCATTGTAGGGCTTTAGCTATAAGTTCTATAGGATTTTGAAATACTACATCTACATCAGCTTGATGGCAAGAGTTTGTTATTTGCATTCTACATGCACTACACTCTGCACTTACTATTGTAGCCTTGCTATCTCTTATCATAGCCGCTTTTGGTTTACCAGCTGCTTGAGCAAAATGGTATTTTTCACTTTGCATAGTAACCCCACCAAAACCACAACATCTATTTGGATCACTCATCTCTGTAAAGCGGTAGTTTTGTTTGATAAGATCTCTAGGCTCTTTTTCTATACCTTGCATTTTCTTAGCATGACAAGGATCATGATAAGTTACTAGTTCATCTATTTGTTTACCTTTTGATTTTAGTAGCTCTTTTAGATCTGTTTTATTTGCAAGATATTCTGTTGCCATATAGATTTTAGATGAGAGCTTTTTGGCTCTTTGCTTCCAATCTGGTTGGTTGTGAAGATAGTGTTCCCAATCTATCTTGATCATAGCACTACAAGTAGCTTCAGGTATAATAATAGCATCAACTTTATCTATCCACTGTTCAAAATACTCTATATTTTTTTTAACTAGATAATCAACAGTATCAAAATCCCCTGTAAAATAAGCAGGAGCTCCACAACAAAGCTGCTTTTTAGGTATAAAGGCATCTATTTTAAGCTCTTTTAAGATATAAAGCAGACTATCACCTATATTTGTATAGCTATAATTTGCCATACATCCTATAAAAATAGCCACCTTTTTATCTCCATTATGGCTTATATTTTCATCATATTTGTTTAAAAAAGAGATTCTTTTTGCAAAAGGCAAGGCTCTGTTTTTGATAAGTGGTAAACCAAAGTCAAATTTAGCTACTGCACTTTGTTTGGCTTCATTTATCTTAATCCCACATGTTTGGAAAACATATCCAAACTTTGCAGCTAAATCCATCACTTTTCTATGTCTTAGAAGATAGAAAAATGCTCTTTTATACCAAGCAATACCATATTTTTTGGCTATATCACTTCTTACTTGTTCTATAATCATATCTGTTGGCAAAGAGTTTGGACAAACCTCTACACAGTTTGTACATAAAAAACAGCTTTCAAATATATCTTTTGCAGTTCTATCAAGTTCTAGTTCACCTCTTTTATAAGCTCCTAAAAGATCTATAAAACCCCGTGGGCTTGTCGCTTCGTCTTGGTTGATATTGAAGATGGTACAAACAGGCTTACATTTACCACATTTGATACAATCATCACTTATAGCTGTATAGTCAAATATCTCATTATTCACAAAAAAACCTTACATTATTCTAATAAAGTGATAATATACTAAAACTCTATTTAAAGTAGTATTAAATAGAAAGCTAGTTTGTTTTTGTATATAGATTTTAACACAAGAGTTATATTGACAAAATGTATCTTTTCGGATACAATACTTTATGTATATAGTTAAGCAAACAAATATCTTTTCAAAGTGGATATCAAAACTCAAGGATAGTAAGGGTAAAGTTACTATACTTCGGCGAGTCGAGAGGATGAAGATTGGTAACTTTGGGGATTATAAATCTGTCGGAAATAGTATATATGAGCTTAGAATACCAACTGGTTCAGGCTATAGAGTTTATTATACTCATAGAAGTGGAAAGATTATTGTTTTATTAGTTGGTGGAGATAAATCATCACAAGATGATGATATCAAAAAAGCAAATGATATTTTAAAGGAGCTTGACAATGAGTAAAATAGAGCTTACAGATTTTGATATAACACAATATTTAGATAACAAAGAAGTTATAGCTGAATATTTGTCTCAAATTTTAGCAGATGGAGATATGGACGAATTGCTTGAGGCTCTTGGAAATATAGCAAAAGCTAAGGGAATGAGTCAAATAGCTAATGAGACTGGTTTAGGAAGAGAGAGTTTGTATAAAACGTTTCATAAAGGAACAAAACCAAAATTTGATACTATTATGAAAATCATGCAATCTTTTGGTGTAACGATACAGATTTCTGCATAGTTAATATATTATATGTTTTAACTTTTAAGGCTTTTTTATGATTATAAAGCAAAAGAAGTATAATTTTTTAGTTCTTAACACATAGCACCACTAACAACTATTGACTATTGACTCACAGCAATAGCGATACAAACAACCAAAGATTAAAGCTTACAAAACAAATCTCAACAAACCTAAAAGCCAACTTAGAATATATAGCATAAAGTGATAATAAAATATATGGAATTATAAAGTATATAGAAGCAAAAAGATCTATTTTATGCACATCATAGCTAAACCAAAGTAATATAAGCTTATCAAAACTATCTCCAAAACCTAATATATGCAAAAAAAGTGAAAGTGGATAAAAAATCGTAAAAACAAGACTTAAAAAAGGTGAACTTAGTTGATAAAAGGACACAGCACCAAAGAAGTATTGAGTAATAGGATTAACAGATAGGTATATCCAGAAGTTAAAGAAGAAAAATAAAATATATTTATTGATATTTTTGTAATAATGAATAAATAAAAATATATAAAAGACCCCAGCAGCACTAAACCACAATGAAATACTAAAAATATAGTGATTAAAAAATGTAAGAATCACTAGCAAAGTTAAAAGTAGGTTTTCAAAAGAGAGTATTTTAATATTGGCTCTAAGAAGCAAAAATCCAAATACAAACATAATAAAAGATCTTAAAAAAGAAGCCACCATACCTATAAGCAAAAGATAAAAAAACAAGACAACAATAACAGCTACCATAATATCAAATTTTTTATTTCTATAGGGTAGATATTTTTGATGCAAAGGTGAATAGATAAGATTAAATAAAAAATAAAATATCACACTTAAAACTCCTAGATGATATCCACTTATTGCTATAAGGTGAGACATACCATAGTTATTAAAGAAGTTAATTAGCTCTTTTGATGGAGGTATGGCAAGATATAAAGCCTTATAAAACATACTCATAGTTTGGTTTTGGTGTTGATTTGATATAAGATTTGCTAAAAATCCAGATATACTATCATCACTATATTCAAGCTTTTCTATAAAAAAGTTTTTAGTTAAAAATCCTCTTAAATAGCCAATAAAAGATATATCACTACTAATAAGTGAGATATTTATATGATCATATTGTGATAAGTTTTGATTATTTGTAGATGTAAATGCTATAAAATCATCTGTTTGGATTTTGAGTAGTGTATATGTAGCTTTTGGATAGGTGTTTAGAATAATAGCTTTTGTATCAAAGTAAAAATCACTTTTAAACTCCAGATAGTTTTGATATCTATCAAAAAGATTAAAAGCAAAAATAATAGCAAAGCTAGAAAGTAGTATTATCCACTCTAGTTTGCTATTTAAAAGTGTTAGAGGCTTAAGCAAGTAGTCCCCTTGTGATAATTTAATATATTATATCACAAAATCACTTTGCTTTTTATATTTTATATCTTTTTTTATTACAATTTACTATCTAAGATAACATACTAACAATTTTTTGTATTCAAAATCCTTGCAGCCTCTTTTGCATGGTATGTAATAATGATATTTGCTCCTGCCCTTTTAAAAGAGAGTAAAGTCTCCATCATAACTTTTTCATAGTCTATAAGTCCAGCATTTCCAGCGTGTTTAAGCATAGCATATTCACCACTTACATTATATACGGCTAGTGGAAGATTTGTACTATTTCTGATATCTCTTATAATATCAAGATAGGATAAAGCAGGTTTTACCATCAAAATATCAGCTCCTTGAGCCTCATCTTCTAGGGATTCTTCTATAGCTTCAAGTCTATTTGCAGGGTTCATTTGATAAGTTTTTCTATCTCCAAAACTAGGAGTGCTTTCTGCTACATCTCTAAAAGGTCCATAATAGCTACTTGCAAATTTGGTACTATAGCTCATAATAGGTAGATTTTCAAATCCATTTTTATCTAAAGCCTCTCTTAGAGTATAAATAATTCCATCCATCATCCCACTTGGTGCTATCATATCAGCTCCAGCTCTTGCATGAACTAAAGCTTGTTTTGCAGAGATTTCTAAAGTAGCATCGTTATCTACCGTTTGGCTCTTTGGATCTAATATACCACAGTGTCCATGATCAGTATACTCACAAAAACATAGATCAGTAGCAACCATAAAGTGTGGGAACTCCTTTTTAATAGCTTGGATTGTCCTACTTATAATGCTTTCATCACATAAACACTCACTTCCTATGGAGTCTTTGATATCTGGTATTCCAAAAAGTATTACACTTCTTACACCCAAAGAATCTAGCTCATAACACTCTTTTACTATCTCATCTATACTCATTTGAAATACCCCTGGCATAGAGGAGACTTCATTTTTAATACCTTTGCCTTCTCTTACAAAAAGTGGATATATAAAGTCATCTGTTGATAGTGTTGTCTCTTGGAGTAGGTTTCTTAAAGTTTGATTAATTCTAGTTCTTCTAAATCTTTTAAACATTCTATTTGCCTTTTTTTGTTAATATTATATCAAATGAATGATTAAAGGTTAAAAAATAGATGAGTATTGAAGTATCAAATATAGCAAAACTACCTACAAAGCATGGTAAGTTTTTGATAAAAGCCTACAAAGATGGGTGTCAAGAACATCTTGCTATAATGAGTGAAGATTTTACAAACTTACAAAGTCCATATGTTAGAGTACATTCAGAGTGCTTAACAGGGGATACTTTGGGAAGTTTGAAGTGTGATTGTCAAAATCAACTTGATCTTGCACTTGGTTTTATAGCAAAAGAGGGTGGTCTTATTATATATCATAGACAAGAGGGGCGAAATATAGGACTTGTTGGTAAAGTCAATGCTTATGCTTTGCAAGATCAAGGAAGAAATACCATAGAAGCCAATCTTGAACTAGGATTTAAAGAAGATGAAAGAGATTATAGTATAGTTAAATATATATTAAATGATCTAGGTGTGAAGTCTATGAAGATAATTACAAATAATCCACAAAAAATAGAGTATATAAAAAGTATAGGTATAGAAGTAACTCAAAGAATACCAGCTATTACAAAAGTTACAGAGTACAATAAAGAGTATCTAAACACCAAAAAGTGTTGTATGGGACATCTTCTATAAGAGTAGATATGTATCATAATCTATCAATAAAACTTGATCTTGAGTTTAAACAAAGGTGTGAGGTTTTTATCTCTTTACTTGGTCAATGGGGTAGGGTTCATAACCTAAGTGGTAGGCTTGATAGGGCTAGCATAGAAGAAAATATTATTGATTCTATCTACCCTTTAAAGTATATAGATGAGTTTAAGAGCTTTTTGGATGTAGGAACTGGTGCTGGGTATCCAGGGATGATTTTGGCTATGGCTAGAAGTGATATAAAAGGCTTTCTTGTAGAACCTAGAGCTAAAAGAGTGGCTTTTTTGAATTTTGTTAAATCAAGCTTAGGACTTAATAATTTAGTTATTTTACAACAACGAATAGAAGATGTAATATTAGATCACCCTATAGAGCTTATTACATCAAGAGCAGTAACTAATACTAAACTTTTACTAGATATTACCTCTCATTTAAGAGATAAAAATACAAAATATCTATTTTATAAGGGAAGCAATATTTATGAAGAGTTGGAGCAAATAACTCTTGAAGAAAAAGAGATTTTTAAAAAAGATGATAGACAATATCTATATATAAGGAAGATAGGTGATATTTAAGATAATTATTTTAATAGTAATTCTAGTTTTGCTTTATTTTATATTTTATAAAAAACCAAAAGCTATCGAGGATAAAAATAAAGATATTAGTGATACATTATATGAGTGTAGTAGATGTGGAACATATGTCACTAAACAAGAGTCTATAGTAAGTAATGGAAAATATTTTTGCTCAAAAGAGTGTTTAAAGGAGCAATAATGATACTTATAGGCGATAAATTTATACCTTATGAAAAGATAGAGAAAATAAGTAATATAGATGATATAAAATATACTACTCCAAACTCTACTCTTATATTTGGGTTTGATATCTCTTTTATGCAATATTGTCAAAATAACAATCTTGCCTATGGAGTAGAAGTGCATAATATAAAAGAGTCAATTTATGCAAATGCCTTGAGTGCTAAATATATAATTTGTAAATTAAATATAGCCAAAACTATACAAACAATAGCACAAAATTATATGTTTGATTCTAGAGTATTAGCTATTATAGAAGATAGCTCTATGATAGAAGAGGTTGCTTTACAAGAGATAGATGGTATCATCTATCTTTCTTGTTTATAAAAGCTCAGCTCTTAGAGTATCAGGAGATTTGATAGAAAGAAGTGCTGGAGCTACATCAAGGCATGTTTTTGCCCCAAAATCTCTCCTTTTGGCCATCTTGTAAGTAGCTCTTGCATAAGCAACTAGTACACTAGCAGTAAACTCTGGATTGCTATCAAGCTTGATAGCATACTCTATAACTTGATTATTTTCTTCACTTGAGTTACCACTTCTTATAACAAATCCACCATGAGGCATTTTGTTATGGTTTTTGTTTAATTCATCTTGGGATATAAAATATACTGTAGTATCATATGGCTCAAAATAATCTGGCATAGTTTTGATATCATGCTCTACTTTTTTGGAATCTGCTCCATCTTTTAACACAACATAACACTCTCTTGTATGTTTATCTTTTGTAGAGAGTTTTGGTCTAATTCCACTTCTAACAGCCTCTATAGCTTGTGGTGAAGGTATAGTATATTGAACTCCATCTGCTACTCCATCTACTCGTCTTATAGCATCTGAGTGTCCTTGGCTTAAGCCTTTGCCCCAAAAAGTATAAGTCTCTCCTACAGGTAAAATAACTTCACCAAAAAGACGATTTAATGAAAACATCCCTGGATCCCAGCCAATAGATATCATACCTATAGTATTGTTTTCTTTTGCAATTTTATCTATTTGATTAAAATACTCTGGTATTTTAGCATGTGTATCAAAGCTATCTATGATATTAAAATCTTTTACATATCTAGGTGCTTGAATAGGTAAATCATCTTTTGAACCACCACATAATATCAAAACATCTATTTTATCTTTGAATTTTTCTAAATCATCTATTTTGTACGTTTTTGTGGTATTAAAAATAGTTTCTACATCTTTTGGTTCTCTTCTACTAAAAACTCCTACTAAATTCATATCTGGATTGTTGGAGATAGAGATTTCAACACCTTTGCCTAGATTACCATAGCCTAATATGCCAATGTTTATTTTATTTTGCATTTTTTACCTTTTGTATAAAATCTCAATATTTTACTAAGAAATATATTTTATACATCTTAAAAATCAAAATTAGACTTGACAAATAAAATATTTTTGCTATACTTTCATATATAGATAAATTAATAAGTTATTACAATAGATGAAAAAAGAAGTTAAGCTAATCCCTTTAGAAAAGATTTTTAAGATCAATAAAACTATCTCTTCACAGTTAGAAGAAAAAGAGCTTGATAGCTTTATAAAAGCACTTATAAAAGAGAGTGCTTATAGAGTTTTGGCCAATAGTAGATATAGTTATTTTTATAATTCTTATTTAAATCAATATGAAATAGTTATTTATGAAAAACCCCAAAATGAGTATATTTTAGCTTTTGAGATATTTAAAAATGCTTTTTTAAAGTTTGATATTTCTCAAAAAGGATGGGTGGTTTTTGTATATAAAGAGGGGATATTTTTATATCAAAATGGCAATTTTAGGTTTTATAAAATCTTTGATATAAACTTTGAAATAGAGTATTTAGATGAGTTTATTGCACAAAACTATGGCTTAGATAAGTTTGAGTATAGATATATAAAGCAAGATGAATATGATAAACTAAAATCTTTAAATATAGAAAAATCATCTATTAAATCATATAAAATATCAAATAATAATTCTCTTTTTATACTCTTGATATTTTTTGTATTTTTATTGATAGTTGGTGTTTTTTTATTTATCAATCTTAAAGTAGATGATATTGTAATAGAAGATGAACCTATAGTAGCAATAGAGGAGATAAGCTATGATACAACTAAAGAAAGTAATATTAAACAAAAAATATATTCTAAAAATTTAAATGAATTATTTAAAAACCTTAACCAAAAAGGTATTTTATTAAAAAATATAAGTATTAAAAAAGATTTTATATCTTTAATAATAAGTTCTACCAAAAAAGATAATCTACTAGAGTTTTGTGGTGATTATGATAATTTAAAAATAAATAAAATAAGCTATAACGAAGAAGAAAAAAACTATATGATGGAGTTAGATTTTGCAAAAGATTAAAGAGTATTATAGCTCCCTAAAAAACTATCAAAAAATAGAGCTTATATTGCTTCCTTTTATTATAGTAATCTATTTAATCTATGTCTTTATTTATAAAGAGCAAACTATTATAGAACAACCAATACCACTAAAGCAAGAGCTTATAACTCATCAAAAGATACAAAATCCAGATGAACTAAAACTAAATAAGGTAAAAAATAGTGATTTGGTAGTTATAAAACAGCTAGAAAATATATCAAAAAGATATGCTATAAAACTAATTTCTTTAGAAAATCAGCCTGATGGAGTGGGCTTTAGTCTAAAAGGTGGATTTAAAGGAACTATGAATTTTATATATGAGGTAGAGAAAAAAAGAGTATTTGATGAGCTTGAAATAAAACTTTGTGAAAATAATAAAAGTTTATGTTGTAATGGAAAAGTAACGTTTGATACTTATGAGACAATATTTAACTATCCAGAGCTTTTAAGAGAATTAGATCTATTAAATAACCCTTTTATTGTAAATAAATCAAAAGATAAAAATAAGATAAAACATAAAATTAAAATAAAAGCAATTTTAGAACATGAGGTTTTAATAGATAAAGAGTACATTAAAATAGGGCAGAGCTATAAGGGATATAAGCTTATTAAAATAGGAAAAAGATATGTGGAATTTATATATAATAATAAAACTATAAGGTTGGAGATTTGAAAAACTATTTAATAGACTATAGAGTTTTAGATGAATTTGATATAGAGTTTTTACAAAAAACCAAAATCTTACCTATTGTTAAAAATGAGCTTTATATAACTTGTATGATTTGTAAAGAGTCTGATATATCAAGCTTCAAAGATAGATATAAAGTTGCCATAAAAACTATAGATTTAAATCAAGAAAAAATTTTATTTGAACTTCAAAATATAACTATAAAACAAGAACTATTTATATTGTCAAAGTTACTTATAGAAGGCTTTACTCAACAAACAATAAAAGATTTTATATATAAAATAGTTATATTTGCAGTAAGTAAAAAATCAAGTGATATACATATAGAGGAGATGTCTGAAATTATAACTATTAAGTTTAGAATTGATGGGGTTTTAATAGAGTTTTTTAGATTTGATAAAGAGATATCCTCGGCAATTAGCTCTGTTTTGAAGCTTTTTTCAAATCTTGATATTACACAAAAAAGATTGCCTCAAAATGGTAGGTTTTCTATTGAGCTACTTCAAGAAGTAGATTTTAGAATCTCTTTTATGCCAACAATCAATGGTGAGTCTATAGTTATTAGAGTATTAGAAAAAAATTTTGATAGGTTTGAACTTGAAAAAATAGGATTTTCTAGTCAAGTACTTGAAATAATAAGAAAAAACATTCACTTATCTCAAGGGCTTATTTTAGTTACAGGTCCTACAGGAAGTGGTAAAACAACAACACTTTATTCTATACTAAAAGAGTTAAAAGGCTTAAATAAAAAGATAATAACAGCAGAAGATCCAATAGAGTATAAAATAGATAATATTACTCAAATATCTGTAAATAACGAAATAGGACTTAGTTATCATGAAATACTAAAAAATATACTAAGACAAGATCCAGATATATTGTTAATAGGTGAGATAAGAGATTATGAAGCTTTAAAAAGTGCTATAACAGCCTCTATGACTGGACATTTGGTATTTGCTACACTTCATACAAATGATGCTATTAGTACTATTTTTAGATTATTAGATCTTGAAGGTGAACATTTTTTGATAGCAACAGTTTTAAAATGTGTGATAGCTCAAAGATTACTTAGAAAACGATGTGAATGTATGAATATCAAAGGGTGTATTAAGTGCAATTATACGGGTTATAGTGGTAGGATAGTTGTTAGTGAAGTATTACAAATAGACAAAACTATAGAAGAGCTTATTTCTAATAGGGCAAATCATATACAAATCCAAGCCCAAGCCTTAGAAAAAGGGTTTATTACTATGTTTGATGATGGTATGCAAAAAGTCAAGTCAAATATAACTACAAAAGAAGAGCTTTTATTGGTATTGCAAAAATGAAATATAAAATAACATTTATAAAAGATGGTAAACTTTGTAAGCAAACAATAATATCTAGTTTGCTTGATGAGTATAAAGAAAAGTATGATGTAATTAGCATAAAAGAGCAAAAAAGAATAGAGATATTTTTATTTAAACAAAATATAGAATCTTTATTTAAAGAGCTATCTATTATAGTTAATTCTAGCCTTAGTTTTGCTGATGGAGTAGAGCTACTTTTAAAAAATACAAAAAACACTCATCATAAAGAGATCTTAACAGATATACAAATAGCATTAAATAAAGGCGATAATTTAGAAAAAGCTCTTATTAAATATCAAAAACAAATAGGAGTATTACCTATTTTATTTTTTAAGGTTGGTTTTGATAGTGGTGATATAAAAAAAGCTTTAAATAATCTAGTTAAGGTTTTAAATCTAGCAAAAGAGTCTAAAAAGAGGATATTTTCAGCTTTAGCATATCCTATAGTAGTAATGATATTTTTTATTTTAGCTATGGTTATTATATTTAATTATGTTGTACCAGAGTTTGAGGGGATGTATCAACAATTTGGAAGTACTTTACCTTTTATTACAAGAACTCTTTTATTTGTAAAAAGTATAATTCTAGATTATGGACTTATTTTAATGCTTTTTTTCTTAATATTTGCTGGTTTTTTCAAATTTATGCTTAAAAACTCTTTTGATTTTAAACATAAAGTTGATAGAATATTATTTAGCAAAATTCCTATTGTTAGTAGATTGATATATGCGTGGCAAATGCATAGGTTTTTTTTGACTTTAGAGAGTTTGGTTGATTCTAAATATAGATTTGCTTTGGCTTTGGAGTACTCTAAAACTATGGTTACAAATAGTTTTTTTAACTCTAGGTTAGAACAAATACAACAAGATATCAAAGGCGGTAACTCTATAACTACGGCATTTGAAAAAGCTGATATATTTGATGAATTAACAATAAGGCTTATTTTTGCAGGAGAAGTAAGTAATCGACTTGATAATGTTACAAAAGAGATAGAGAAGATTTTTTATGAAAAACTTGAAAATCATATTAGATTTTTATCAGCAGTTGTAGAACCTCTGTTTTTAATATTTGTAGGTAGTATGATTTTATGGGTTATAAGTGCTTTAATGTTACCTATTTGGGATATGGGTAATTTAATAAAATAATAAAAAGGATAGGTGTTGGATAAAAAAGTAGAAGAAGAGCAAAAATTTGAAGAGGCTATAAAGTTTGTTTTAGATTATGTTGGAGAAGATACTACAAGAGAAGGATTAGAAAAAACTCCGGCTAGGGTAAGAAAGGCTTATGAGTTTATGTGTCAAGGATATAAACAAGATCCTATAAAGATATTAAATTCGGCACTTTTTTCTACTACAAATGATGAGATGGTAGTAGTAAAAGATATAGAGTTTTATTCTATGTGTGAACATCATATGTTACCAATTATTGGTAAAGCTCATGTTGCTTATATCCCTGATGGCAAGGTAGTGGGACTTAGTAAAATACCAAGAATAGTCAATGTTTTTGCTAGAAGATTGCAAATCCAAGAGCAGATGACGGAGCAAATAGCAGATGCCATTAGTGAAGCTATCAATCCAAAAGGGGTAGCAGTAGTACTTGATGCTAGACATATGTGTATGGAGATGAGAGGTGTAGAAAAAATCAACTCTACTACGGTAACATCAGCTTTAAGAGGTGCTTTTAAAGAGAATAAAAAAACAAAAGATGAGTTTATGAGTATAATTTCATCATCTTTTAACAAGCAATAAGATACAATTACTACTATAAATTTTAGTTTTTATTTCCAAGTATATCTTGGGAATAAAAATATACTCAATAACTATATTATGCGTCTATAGCTCAATTGGATAGAGCACCAGACTTCGGATCTGGGGGTTGGGGGTTCGACTCCCTCTAGGCGTGCCATTTATATATCAACCCAAGCCCATCAAATCGATGTTTCTTTATCTATCATATACATAGATGTACACATAAATCTATTAATATCAAATACTTATTGCGGTAAAATTCACGGTAAAGATTTAATTATTTAGAAAAAGAAGGATATTTACCGCATCAAACAATTTATACCCTTTACAGATTTAAATTAGAACTAAAATTCATATCTCTTAAAGCAGATAATATTAGATTTTTAAGTCACTATTCATAACAGTTTCGATAAAATTACCAATACATATAAAAGCCTATTGTTAAGATATTTAGAATAAAAATTTAGGGGGGGGTGGGTATTATAATGTCAAAAAATATTGATAAAACGAATATCTTAAACTATTTAAAAGAGCATTATTCCGAATTCAAAAATAAATATAGTGTTGAGCAAATAGGACTATTTGGAAGCTATGCAAGAGATGAAGCATCAGAAAATAGCGATATAGATATTTTTGTAAAAATGAAGCCATCGTTATTTAATATGGTAGCTATAAAAGAACAAATAGAGAATGATTTAAATAGAAAAGTTGATATTATAAGAGAACATAAAAATATCAAACCTATCTTGCTAAAAATGATTCAAAAAGATTTAATATATGCATAATGAACAAAAAGAGATGATTCTTTCTACACTTGAAGATATTAAGTTTTCTTTAGAACTAATTCAAAAAAGAGCTAAGAATATCGATTCAAGTGATGATTTTTTAAAAGATGAAAATGGACTTCAAAAACTTGATAGCATTGCTATGAGATTATCAGCTATTGGGGAGAGATTTAAGAATATTGATAAATTATCCAATAATCAACTTCTAATACAATATCCAAATATTCCATGGAAAAATGTAAAGGGAATTAGAGATATTTTATCCCATCATTACTTTGATTTAGATGCTGAAGTCATTTTTAATATTTGCAAAAAAGAAGTCAATGAATTACTTGAAACTACAACTTTAATGATGAAAGATTTGAATCAAAATTTTCAAGTGACCTGACTTGTAAAGACTCATTTTCTGAAATATACAAAAAATGATACAAGAAAACTTATAGTTAAGTAGTATTTAAATATTTATTTAGTTATAGTACAACTAAAATTATAAACTTTCAACCATTTTTAAAAGTAGCCTATCACCAAAAGTGATAGGCTACTATATTACACTATTCACCTTGTTGATCAAGGCTTTTAGTATAAGATCTAAGTTTCATAAGATCCTCTGATGGATATTGTGCGATAACGTTTTCTTCTTTTAGGATTTTTACATAGAAGTCACCGCTTTTATCATTGAAACCAAACTTAGCACTGTTGATCACTACTTCATTTAGCTCTTGGATCTTTTCAGATGTACTTTTTTGATCCCCTTGAAGATCATTTTGCACCTTTAGCAAAGACTCTTTTACTGGCTCAACCTTTTGGATATTTTGAGCGATATTATCCTTGTAGCTATCTATTTGAGCTATTCTTCCAAGTTCCATAATATACCTCCTTAAAGTTTAGATAGTATTTAATCTATTATTAAGAAAATTATATCACAAAATTTGAAAAAAGTGAATAGTTTTAACAAAAATATGCTACAATTATCTAAAATTATACAAAATAGGGTAAAAATGGTAGTAGATGATAAATTATTAGACAAATTGGCTAAACTTTCAAGTATAGAGATAAGCAAAGAGCAAAAAGAGTCTTTAAAAGGTGAATTTTCAGATATTTTAACTTTTATAGATAATTTAAACTCTATAGATGTAAGTGGAGTTGAAGCTAGTTATACTACTTTAAAAGGTGGTACACCTTTGAGAGAGGATATCGTACAAAAAGATGAAGAGTTTGTTTCTACTTTATTTAGAAATGCTCCAAAAAGTGAGAATGGGTATTTTGTAGTTCCTAAAATTTTAGAGTAGTATTATGAAGATATATGGAATCAAAACTTGCGGTAGTGTGAAGAAGGCTTTTAGCTTTTTTAATGAAAAAAATATAGAGTATGAATTTATAGATCTAAAAAAGGTTAAACTTACAGAGCAAGAGTTAGATCAATGGCTTTTATATATTCCTTTAGATAAGCTTTTAAACACAAAAGGAACTACTTATAAAAAACTACAACTAAAAGAGCTAAATCTTGATGACAAGGGCAAAAAAGAGTGGCTTTTAAAAGAACATATGCTTTTTAAAAGACCTATTATAGTTAGTAACAAAAGCATTACTTGCGGTGTTGATGAGTTTGATAAGCACTTATAATAGGTGCTTATAAGCTCTTATTTGGCATAGCTATATAATATCCTTGTGAATAATCAATACCAAGCTCTTTGACTTTGTTAAAAACATCTACATTACATACAAATTCTGCAATTATTTTGATATTTTTTACCTTAGCAAAATCAACAATAGTCTTTACTATTTGATAGTGTTCTTGGTTACTATCTATGTTTTTTATCATTGAACCATCTATTTTGATATAATCTGGAGCTAGTTTTAAAAGATAAACAAAGTTAGAATACCCTGTACCAAAATCATCTATAGCTATTTTACATCCATATTGTTTCAATGTTTGTATAAAGTTTGTTATTAATTCAGTATTCTCAATACCCTCACTCTCTACTATCTCAAAAACAACCCTACCATGAAATGAGCTATTTTGTAGTTTTTGGTTGATAAGTTTTCTAATCTCTTCAGATAAAATATCTTCAATTGTTAAGTTTATAGAAAACTCAAAATCATTATTTTCAAACATTGCAAATGATTTTTCCAAAACTATTTTTGTTAATTCTATATATTGTTTTGATTGTTTTGCAAAATCCAAAAAATAATATGGTGTAATAATACTTCCATCTTTGGCTATCATTCTTATTAAGGATTCATACTTTTCTATTTTTTGAGTCTGGTTATTGTATATAGCTTGATAATGTACAGTAAATCTACTTTCTTCAATAGCATTTTTTATTTTTGTAGTCCAATAGATATTATTTTTGATATTTTCTTCTATACGAAGTGAGCTATCATATACAAGATATGAGAGTCTATGTTTTTTGAGCTCTTTTAATGCAGCTTCAACACTATTTAGAAGTATTTTTGGATGTTCAAAAGAGATTGCTACACTTAGTGAGATTCTTATTTTAAAGTTTTTATGTTCAAAGTCATATTTTTTGATAGTATTGATTAAGTCATTTATCATTTTTATAAATTCATCTTTATGAAGTGTACTTAAGATTATAAACTTATCATTTGTAAATCTATAAACACTACTTGTTTTATAAATATGTGTTGATAATATATTAGCAACCTCTTTTAATAAAAAATCTCCCATTTCATTGCCATAAAAATCATTTATATTTGAAAAGTTATCTATATCAAAAAGTGCTATTTTAGGATCAGGAAAATTAGGTAAATCAATAAAAAGTTTTTTTCTATTTTTTAAAGATGTAAGTTCATCATATAAAATAATCTTTTTTATCTTCTTAATATTTTCATTAATGGTTTTTGCCATTATTCCAAACTCATCTTTACTATTTAGATTGATCTTTTTAAAGTTATTTGTCTCTTGCCCTAAAAAACTAAAAAATGAAAATAGACCATCTTGAATAATCAAAAGCTTTTTTTGAATATCTCTAGAGATAACTAAAAGCATACTCATAAGTAAAATAGAGATAAGCACTATTAATATAATAGTAAAAACTCTATTTATTTGATTTGTTTTTTTATTATCAGATATGATTTTGTGTTCTAATATTTTAAATTCATTATTAATATCGTAAGATATATTAGCTATAGCAGTAGTTAAGCTTGAGAGTTTATCTGCTTCATTGGAATAAAAGAAAGATTTTTCAGATATTTTTGTTTGATTTGATTTTAGAATCTTGATTTTATCTTTATTTAAACTATCCCATTTTTCTAATTTGTGATTTAACTCTTCAAGAGAGTTTTTATTGTCTTGAAACAAAAGTATATTTGATAAAGACTCTATTTGTAGGTTAAGTGTATTATAATCATTTTCATAGTTTTCAAAGAAATTATCATCTAAATAAAATTGATAAGATTTAATACTAGAACTAAGATTATGATATGTTTGATTGATTTGCCCAAGTAGGATTATCCTATTTATAGTCTCTTTAAATAGATTACCATTTAAGATAGTTTGAAAAGATACAATAGATAATAAAACAGTAGAAACAACAACTAGTAAAAAAAGTTTATTTTTAACAGTCATAAAGTTCATAATTTCCCTTATTAAGTATAAATAATATAAAAATAATATTCTTTTAAAATAAATAAAATCATTGTAATAGCTATTATTAGGAGCAGTTTAACTGTTTATTACTTGTAAAAAGCTTAAAATATTATATACTTGTATCTTTTTTGTATCAAAATAAATATTAGAAATAATAAATTATTATTTATATTTTAAGATGTTAATACAATGATAATAACAATTTTAGATAGTTGTTTGATTAATATAGATTGCCCAAATCAAAATATATTTTAATTTGAACAATCTAAAGAGTAGGGGGGGGAAAGGTTATTTGTTTCGTCTTGCTTGTTTTAGAGTTTCAGCTATCATAAAACTAAGCTCTAAAGCTTGATCAGCATTTAATCTTGGATCACATTGTGTATGGTATCTATCACCTAAGCTATCTTGAGATATAGGACAACTTTGGCTTCCTGTACATTCAGTTACATTTTGTCCAGTCATCTCTAGATGAACACCACCAGCATATGAGCCTTGTGCATCATGGATTTGGAAAAACTGTTTAACCTCAGATAAAATAGCCTCAAAATCTCTAGTTTTATATCCACTACTTGCTTTTATAGTATTTCCATGCATAGGATCACTACTCCAAAGGATTTTTTTACCCTCTTTTTCTACATTTTTTAGTATATTTGGTAAAAAATCACCTATTTTTTCAGATCCCATTCTAACTATTAAGTTCAATCTTCCTGCTTCATTATTTGGATTTAACTTATCTATTAGTTTTAAAAGTTCATCAGATTTTGTAGAAGGTCCAACTTTAACGCCTATAGGGTTTTTGATTCCTCTAAAAAACTCTAAATGAGCACCATCAAGTTCTCTTGTTCTATCACCAATCCAAAGCATATGAGCAGAACAATCATACCATTCACCAGTAAGTGAGTCTTTTCTAGTAAGAGCTTGTTCATAGTTTAAAAGCAACGCTTCATGCGATGTATAAAGCGTTGTTTGTGTCATCTGAGGAGTGTTTTGTGATGTTATTCCACATGACTCCATAAAAATCAATGCTTCTGAGATCTTAGTAGCAACCTCTTCATATTTTTTGCCCAAAGCATGATCTTTGATAAAATCAAGATTCCAACTATGTACTTGATGCAAATCAGCCATACCACCTCTAGCAAATGCTCTAAGTAAGTTTAGAGTTGCTGCACTTTGATTGTATGCCTTTAGAAGTTTTTTTGCTTGTGGAATTCTTGCTTGAGGAGTAAAATCTATATCGTTGATTATATCCCCTCTATAGCTAGGAAGTGTTACACCATCTATAGTTTCATCATCAGCACTTCTTGGCTTAGCAAATTGTCCAGCTATTCTTCCTACTTTTACTACAGGACATCCTCCTGAAAAAGTAAGCACCACCGCCATTTGCATTAAGATTTTAAAAAGATCTTTTATATTTGTTGCATTAAAAGCGTTAAAACTCTCTGCACAATCACCACCTTGAAGTAAAAAAGCCTTACCTTCTACAACATCAGCCAACTTTGCCTTTAGGCTTCTAGCTTCACCTGCAAATATAAGTGGAGGATAACTTAGTAGCTCATCTTCTACTCTTTTTAGTTGCTCTAAATCTGTATAGATTGGTTGTTGCTTAATAGGAAAATTTCTCCAACTATTTGGACTCCAGTTACTCATATCATACCTCTTAATATTTTAATTAGACAATTATATCTAAGTAAAACTTATGATATAGGGATTTTTAATTTAAATATTGCCCCATAAGTTCCATTTAAGGCAAAAATTTCTCCATTAAGATTTTTTTCTATGATATCTTTTGATATATATAAACCAAGTCCTGTTCCCATAGATGTATGTTTTGTAGTAAATTTTTTATCAAAAATCTTATCTATTATCGAGTTTTCTATACCTCCAGCATTATCTTCAATTTCAATATTTATATATTTATTTTCTAAAATAAATCGAACTTGTATTGATGGATTTGGAGTCTTTTTTTTGTTAAACTCATCCATAGAGTTTTTGAAAATATTTAATAAAACTTGAATAAGTTCATTTTCATCTATAGTAAACCATATATCATTTTTAAACTCTATTGAGAAAATATCATTATATTGCTTTATAATAGGGGAGATTAAAATAAAAATTTTATGCATTATTACTGATGGTTTTGTTTTTTTGATTTCTTGTTTATTATCAAAAAAATCTCTAAAAATAGAGATGGTTTCATTTAAAAAATAGACATTATTCATCATTATATCTGTATATTTTTCAAATATAGTATCATTTAAATCACCAGTTTCTTTAAAAAGTTGCAGTGTTGAAGTCGCAAGAGCAAAGGTACTAAGAGGCTGACGCCATTGGTGTAAGATCATCTCTATCATCTCTCCCATCAAAGCTTGTCTAGTATGGATTTTGATAAGTTCATCTTGTTCTAAAGGTTTTTTTTCTTGATAGTTTGTATTGTTTTTTTCATCTAAGGCTTTTTGGAGTTTGGCTATTTTCTCATCTTTAAGTGCTAGTTCTTTTTTACACTCTTGTAGAGTTTTAGCCAAATTATCCAAAACTAAACCTTTTTATTTGATTTTGTCTAACATATTTGCAAAAGAGAGTTTAAAAGCTTCAAGTCCATCTTTTAGGAGTGTTGAAGATATATTATCTATATCTATATCGTGTGATTTTAGAGTTTGTATAAAGTCGTCGTATTGATCATCTATTTCTAAAACTCTTTTTTTGCCACTATCTATATATGCATTGATAGTATCTAGTGGAGCTGTGTTGATAGTGTTTGGATAGATAAGCTCATCTATATAGTAGCTTTTTGGTAGATCATCACCTTTTACACCAGTACTAGCAAAGAGTGTTCTAATGTTTGGATTTTGTAGTTTTTCTACTTCTATATAACATTTTCTTGCATTGATAATACCTAGTTTGGCACTTGGGAGTCCTTTTGCCTTGCATAGCTCATCACAAACTCTATCAAATCTACTAACAAAAATAGATATTACTGCTTTTGGAGAATTTGGGCTTTGTTTAATACCCTCATCAAGTGCTTTTGCACATTGTTTAGCTTGATCTAGACTAAAGATAAGCGTTGCATTGACATTGATACCCATAGATGTAAGCTCTTTCATAGCTATATATCCTGCTTGTGTAGCGGGTACTTTGATCATAACATTTGGCATATTTATCTCTTTAAAGAGTCTAGTTCCTTCTTCTATAGTACCAAATGCATCATCACAAAGCCTAGGATCTACTTCTATAGAGATAAATCCATCATTTTGATCTTTTTCATATAAAGTTAGCATTATTTGAGCAGCTTTTTTGATATCTGCTATGGCTAGGGCTTCATAAATCTCTTTTGGGCTTAGGTGTTGCATAGATTTGATATCATCAATATATGCTTTTGAGGTAGTAATAGAGTTTTCAAATATAGCAGGATTGCTAGTAGCACCGTGTATAGTAGCACTATTTAAAAGCTCTTTAAACTTGCCATCTAAAAACTCTCTTTCTATAAAATCACACCAAATAGAGTAGTTGTAATCTTTTCTTAAATTCATAATAACCCCTATATTTCATTTAAAATCAAAGATAGATCTTTAGTATCTATGATAATATTTGCCTCTTTTTTAAGCACATCTTTTGCACAAAAGGCTATCTTTTTGTTTGCAAACTCAAACATACTTTTATCATTTGCTCCATCACCTACAGCTATAGTGTTTTTGACACTTACTCCAAGAAGTTTTTGAAGGCGGTGTAGCATATCACCTTTGCTAAAGCCAAACATCATATCCCCGCCTACTTGCCCACTTAGTATCCCATCTTTATGATGAAGAAAATTAGCAAAATCAGCATCAATTCCTAGCTTTTTGGCTGCTGGAGAAGTAGCCTCTCTAAAACCACCACTAAAGCAAACTACCTTATAGCCTCTTTCTTTTAGTCCTTTTACAGCTTCATAAGCTCCCGTCATCAATGGTAAATCTTTGCAGATTTTTAAGACTTGATCATAAGGTAAACCCTTTAAAAGTGCTACTCTAGTGATCAAAGACTCAAAAAAATCAAGTTTTCCACTCATAGCAAGATGTGTAATACTTGCTACTTTTTCTTCAAGACCTAGTTCTTTTGCCAAAAAATCAATAGTCTCTCCATCCATTAAGGTAGAATCAAAATCAAATACAGCTAGTTTCATCTATTTTCCCATTATTTTATTGTTTTGGCTTATTTTAGCTAAAATTAGATAAAATATCACACAATTATATAGTTTAAAGGGAGTATATGTTTGATAATCTAGTTCACAAGCTTCAAGGTAGTGATAAATATATTACATTAGAGACTACACCAGCACATGAGCCAAGTATAGATAAAATAGTATCCAAAGTAGCCTCTTTGGGGCTTGATAAGATAGTAGATGGATTTAGTGTGACTGATAGTCCACTAGCAAAGATGAAATATAGCTCACTTTTTGCAGCACTAAAGCTTCAACAAAGCTTTGCAAAACCATGCCTTGCTACTATGAGTATGAGGGACAAAAACAAAATAGCCTTACAATCAGACCTATTAGGGGCAAATGATTTTGATGTAAGAGCTATTTTGGCTCTTACAGGAGATCCTGCTAAGATGTCTGATCAGCCTCATACAAAGGGTGTTTTTGAAGGAAATAGTAGTATGCTTTTGCAGATAATTAGATCTTTTAACCACTCTATGGATTATGCAGGAAGAGTTTTTAAAAGTGAGCCAAAGCCAATATATCCCTTTGCTGTTAGTAACTCATATGCAAAAAATATGCAAAGTTTACAAAAAAGACTCTACAAAAAGGTAGAAGATGGTGCAATAGGCATTATAACTCAACCAGTTTTTGATCTAGATCATGCTACTAAACTAGTAGAGCTTTTTGATGAGGTAAAAAAGAGCTTCGATGATGAAAGAGCTAAATCTACCCTTATTTTGGGGCTTTTTCCTATTACTAAGCTAAGAACTGCACAGTTTTTAAGTGCTCATGTACCAGGGATTTATGTACCTATTAGCTGGATAGATGCACTCAGTGAAGCTTCTAAAATAGACGAAGATGAAGAGTATAAAGTAGGTATGAGTCTAAGTCAAGACCTATATCAAAAGATACTAGAGCTTCACCCTAAAGTGCATATTATGACGGCAAATAGGTTTGATGTAGCAAAAGAGTTATTGTCTTGAGACTTTGTGCTATAGATATAGGTCTTAAAAGAATAGGTTTAGCTACTTGTGTATTTAGTGATATTATCACTCCAAAAGAGCCTATTTTAAGACAAAACAGAGATCAAGCAGCCAAAGATGTAGATAGCTTTTTAAAAGAAAATGATATAGATAAGCTAATAGTTGGCTTTCCCAAAAGTAGCCCCGATATGCAAAAAAGAATCACTTACTTTATCTCTTTGTTGAGCTTTGATAAAGAGATTTGCTATATAGATGAAGATATGAGCTCTATAGAAGCTGAAGAGTCCACAAAAGGAGTCTTTAGACACAAAAAAGATGGCAAAAATGACTCTATTGCTGCATCTATTATACTAAAAAGGTATCTTAGTGTTAATAGGCACTGATATAACAGTAATCTCAAGAATAGAAAGGCTTTTTGAAAAGTTTGGTGATAAAGCTTATAAAAGATATCTAAATGAGAGTGAAATAGAGCTTATTAAAAGTAGCTCAACAGCTGCTGGTTTTTGGGCTGCAAAAGAGGCTTTTAGTAAGGCTCTTGGTTGTGGGATAGGGGCTGAGCTTAGCTTTTTGGATATATTTATAGCTAAAACTAGCAAAAATCAACCCTATATTGTGCTAACTCCGCATTTAAAAAAGAAGTTTAATATCAAATCCATATCTTTATCAATAGCACATGATGGTGGCTTTGCAATAGCTGTTGTAGCAGTTGTTTTGGATAATAAGTGATATATAGCTTGTTATTATTTTGTTAGTGGTTTATAGATTTGCTAACAATCAGCTTCAGTAATGTTTTTTTGAATTGGTAAGGTTGAAACCTTACTTCCACCATAGTAAATAAACTTTCTCTTTAGGAAGTGACATTTTCTCGTTAGAGTGCTAAAGCATAAAAATGTCACCCATTCTTAGTATGCACCCCAAAAGTGAGAATATATTTGCCTTATCTTATACTTTTTTGAACTGGTGAGGATAAATCCTCACTTCCTGAAGATAAGATTTTCTTTTATAAGATATTTTAGGAAGTGGGATTTCAATCCCACCTTAGCTTAAATAATGTTTTTTTCAGCGGGTGGGACTGAAGTTCCACTTCCAGTAATAGTCCAAATTAGACTAATTACCATTCACTAATAACTAACAACTATTTTATCTTTTTAGCAAGTTGTTTTGGATGAAGCTCTAAGCTATACTCTACATCACTAGTTTCACCATGAGTGATAAAGCTATCTTCATACTCAAAAGATGTGATATCTATATCACTAATCTTTTCTTGACTTAAAAACTCCAATATAGCACTAGCAACACCACCTTGCTTTGCTGAATCACTAAAAACATACCAAGTTTTATATTTTTGGCTAAGGCTTAATAGCATCTGCTCATCAAGTGGCTTTACAAATCTCAAGTCCAAAATAGCAACTTTATCATCTAAATATGATGATGTTTCTATAGCTCTTGAGACTCCTTTACCATATCCAATAAACAAAATATCACTACTGCTTTCTTGTAAAAGTTCACTTTTACCAAGCTCAAAAGTACTAGGCTTAAAATCAAGCTTTGCAAAAGATCCTCTAGGATATCTTATAGCACAAGGAGTCTTGCACTTATAAGCAAACTCTAGTCCTAGCTCTAAAGTCTTATCATCTCTAGGAGCAAAAAGAGTCATATTTGGAATAAACCTTAAAAATGAGATATCATAAGCTCCTTGATGAGTCTCACCATCGTTACCTACAATACCAGCTCTATCTATAGCAAAAACAACTGGCAAATCCATCAAGCATACATCATGGACTATTTGATCAAATCCTCTTTGTAAAAATGTAGAATAGATAGTAATAAATGGCTTAAATCCCTCTTTTGCCATAGCAGCCATAGATGTTACGGCGTGTTGTTCTGCTATTGCTACATCCCAAAATCTATCTGGGTAGTGATAGATTAGCTGATCCATGCCCGTTCCACTTGGCATAGCTGCTGTTACACCTACTATGTTTTCATGCTTTTTTGCAAGTTCTAAAAGCTTATCACTAAAGACCAAAGTTGCACTTTTTGAGCCTGATTTTTTGACAAACTCACCAGTTTCTATACAAAAAGGTCCTACACCATGCCACTGTTCATGACAGCCTTCGGCTATTTTGTAGCCTTTGCCTTTGATGGTTTTGGCATGAACAATTACTGGTTTTTTCATCTGCTTTGCTATTTGTAAAGTCTCTATAACTTCTTCTATATCATGCCCATCAATAGGTCCTATATAGTCAAGTCCTAGCTCTTCAAAAAGTATTCCAGGGGTGATAAGCTTGAGGCTTTCTTCAAATCTTTTGGCTAGATAAGTAGTTCCATCAGGGAAGTTTTTTTTCAAAAATCCATCAACTATCTCTTTGAAATTTTGGTAGGTTTTACCAGCAAGAAGTTTGCTTAAATGCTTACTTATAGCTCCTATTGGTTTGGCTATGCTCATTTCATTGTCATTTAATATGATCACAACTGGTAGTTTAATATCACCTAGTTCGTTTAGTGCTTCATATACCATACCAGCACTCATACTCCCATCACCTATCATAACAACTGGTATTTTGGACTCTTTTTTAAGTCTAAAAGCTTTTGCAGCTCCAACAGCAAGTGAAATAGATGTAGAACTATGTCCAGCTACAAAATAATCAGCACTACTTTCACTAGGCTTTGTAAATCCACTAAGTCCGCCAAATTGTCTAATAGTAGCAAACTCATCCCATCTATTTGTAAGAAGTTTATGAGCATAGCATTGATGGCTTACATCAAATATAAATGGATCATTTTCGACATCAAAAACATAATGCATCCCAACAATAAGCTCAACAGCCCCCAAAGTAGAACTAAAATGTCCACCACTACAGCTAACAACTTCTATAATCCTATCTCTTAAAGTCTGTGCTACATCTTTTAGCTCATCTGTTGTTTTGTTTTTAATCTCTAAATTTTGCATTGTTAAACCTTCGATAGCCTTTTAGTCTTTGATGATCTTACTAAAAGTCTCAAAAAATCTATTATTTTGTTCATTTGTACCAATCGTTATTCTTATGGCATTGAGTCCATAGCTTGTAAGATCTCTTATAATTATACCTTTTTGAAGAAGCTGATTTGCTATATCTTTAGAAGAGTGATTTTCCATATAATAAGTAATAAAGTTTGTATAGCTAGGTATATATTTGATACTGTTTTCTTTTGCAAACTCTTCATATCTACTCATTTGTTCAAAGTTTTTTGCTATACACTCATCTACAAACTTTTCATCTTTTAGTGCTTCTATGGCTGCAGCTAGACTTAGTGTGGAGATGTTAAAAGGAGGTCTTAGTTTGTGTAAAACTTTAATAATCTCCTCATTTGCTATACCATATCCTACTCTCATACCACCTAGGGCATAGGCTTTTGAAAAAGTTCCTAGATAGATAGTGTTTGGATATTTTGTGATTACATCTTTTGCAATGATTTCTTTGTTTTTATCTTTATATTTTGCATATTCACCATAAGCACAATCAAGTATAACCAAAGTGTCACTATCTATGCTATCTAAAAACTCATATACATCTTTTGTATCTAAACACTCTCCTAGAGGGTTATTTGGTAAACACAAAAATATAACATCAGCTCCTTTTTGTTTATAAAGCTCTTTAAACTCATCAAGATTGTGTTCATGACTAGGAGTTCTTAGTATCGTAGCTCCTGTTAGTTTAGAATAAATCGCATACATAGCAAATGTTGTTTGACTCATAAGTACTTTTGATTTATCGTTACATTTTGAGTTTACACAAAACTCTAGTATTTGATCACTACCAGATCCTATGATGATATTGCTACTTTTTACATCAAACTTAGAAGCTAGTGCATCTTTTAGCTCAAAAAAACTATCGTCAGGATATAAAAAAGCTTTATTTGATATCTCTTGAAGCTTTTTTATTACCTTTGGTGAAGTACCATAAGGGTTCTCATTTGATGCAAGTTTTACTACATCTTTACTATCTATACCAAACTCTCTTACTACAAGCTCTATAGGCTTTCCAGCTTCATAGCTTACTACATCATCTAAAACAGTGTTGAATTTCATATTACTCCAATTAGTTAAAATCAGCTTTTGCACTTAGCCCAGAGCTAAATGACTTTATTACAAATTGTATGCTATTTTCTAAGATTTTATTTACAAACTTCTCAAACTCATCTTCTTTTTGCCAAACAGCCTCACTTACACCACTTAAGTTTTTAAGTTCATATTGAGCTAAAGATAAGGTTCCTACTTCATCTATAAGTCCTACCTCTTTTGCTCCAAAAGAGGTAAAAATATGAGCATCAGCAAACTTTGTATGATCTTTTGGATCTAATCCTCTAGCACTACATACATCACTTACAAATAGATCATATGTTTGAGATATAACCTTTTGAATCTCCTCTTTTTCATACTCTTCCCATTTTCTAAAAGGAGTACCTGATTCTTTGTATTTACCCATCTTTTGTGTTTGAGGATAAACACCTATTTTTGATATAAGTTCTTCTATATTAAAACTTTGAAAAATAACCCCAATACTTCCTATCATACTACCAGGGTTTGCTATGATTTTATCTCCCCAAATAGCAGAATAATATCCACCACTAGCCATAATCCCACTAGCATATACTATAACAGGTTTGAAGTGTTTTAGTTCTTTGATAGCATAAGCTATCTCTACACTTGGTGCTACTGCTCCACCAGGGGAGTCTATAACAAACAAAACACCTTTGATATTTGTATCATTTTGTGCTTTTTGTAGTTTATCTACTATTTTAGAGCTATCCATAATAGGACCACTAAGCTCTATTTTAGCCAAATTTGCTGGATTTGTTATCTCTTTTGTTGGAGATAAAATCAAAAATAAAATAGTCAAAAAAACAATAACCTTAAAGTACTTTAACATAAAATCAAAAATAGATTTTATAGTATTAAATAGCCCTCTAAACAAGCCTTTCTCCTTTGATATAAAGAGTATCTACTTTTTTTGTATGTAGAATCAATTGCAATAATATATCCTCTTTTTGGCAACTATCAGGTAAAGTTACACTTATAATGTCTGCATTAAAACCTTTTTTAAGGCTTCCTTTATCACTAAATCCAAGAGCCTTTGCTCCACCTTTTGTTGTAGCTAATATTAACTTTTGAGCTAAAAGATGAATATCTATATTTTTATGAATAAAAAGAGCATTTCTCATCTCATCCCAAAGTGATAAAGAGTAGTTTGAGCTAAGTCCATCAGTTCCTATGGCAAAGTTTTCATCTAAAAGATTTGTAAAATCAATCGTATTATTTGTTAAAAATCTATTTGATACAGGGGAGTGTATAATAGTTGCATCTAAGCTTTTTATTAACTTTAAATCATCATCTTTTGCATATGAACAATGCGTAAAGCTTAGCTTTTCATAAGATTTAAATTGATTTAAAAAATCCTCTTTGGTTGTTAAACTTTGAGTTTGGTTTAAAAACTCTTTAAAAAACTCACTCATTTTTCCACTTGAAGATTCAAGCCACTCATACTCCTCAGAGCTTTCTAAAAAGTGTGCAGTTATAGGTAAACTACCATCTTTAGCTAGTTTTAGTGTCTCTCTTATCAAAAAAGGGTGAACAGAGTAGGGTGAATGTATAGCAATAGCTGGTATAAATCTATCACTTTTGAACTCTTTTGCATTTTTTAGTTTAGCTTTAAAATCATCAAATAAAGTATCTATCATAGCAGGATTGCTACCTATTATTTCACTAAAATAGACTATATTTTGTTTAGCATTTTTTAAAGCTTCTAAGTCAAATCCATAGCTACTTATTGCTCCTATAGTTGTAGTACCACTTTGAAGCATATTAGTTAGTTTTTGCTCTATCAAAGATGTGGTTGCTTTTTCTATAAGCTCTTCTCTATTTGCTATCACACTATAAAGCCATGATATAAAGTTACCATATCTTAGAGTTGTTTGATTTGCACTAAACTCTAAATGAGTGTGAGAGTTGATAAGCCCTGGTAAAATAACACTATTAGGCCCTAAATTTTTTATAGGGGTATTTGGATATTTTTGTTTGATATTTGCTATAGTATCTATATCTATGATTTTTGTATCAAATACTATAGCACTATCATTTATAATGGTGCTATCTTCATCACAAGTAACAATATAGTTAGCCTGAATTATGGTCATTTTTACTCTTGATCTTGTTTTTGTAATGCTTGATTTGCTTGTTGTTGAGCTTCTTGATAAGCTTTGATCTCATTTAAAACTTGCATAATAGCAATAAGTCCTAGATGATATCCAAGTGGTCCAAATCCAGATATTATCCCAGTTGTACTAGCTGCTGTTAGGGATTTTTGTCTAAACTCTTCTCTTTTGTATAGATTTGTAATATGTACCTCTACTGCTGGAAGGTTTACTGCTGCTAGAGCATCTCTTATAGCTATACTTGTATGTGTATAAGCTGCTGGATTGATAATAATACCTTGAACTGTACCCAAACACTCTTGGATTTTATCAACTATTTCACCCTCAAGGTTGCTTTGAAAAAACTCTATTTCAAAACCATTTTGTTCTGCTGTTGCTTGAAGTTGCTCATGTATATGTTCTAGTCTTGTTCCACCATAAAGATGTTGTTCTCTAACTCCTAACATATTGATATTTGGTCCTTGAATTACTGCTATTTTCATACTTATCCTTTTTGCATATGTAGTTTTATTTAAAATTAGCTAGTATTATACATTAATTTATATAAAATTGACTTTGAAAAGGGAAAATATGAATAATTATCTTTTAAAAAATGAAAATGCTATATATTATGAAAGCGGTTTTAGCTGTGATAATGTGTTTTTTCTATCTTTGGGGCGTGAGAAGTTTTTTATAACTGATCCTAGATATTCAAGTGAAGCAAAAGAGTGTGTAAAAGAGGGGATAGAGGTTGTTGAGACAAAAGATTTATATAAAAGCCTTAGGAATATAATAAGAAAAAACAATATTAAAAAACTTTTCTTTAATCCTTTGGATATAAGTTATGGTGATTATTTAGAAATTAGTAAAATCACAACTTTGTTTCTAAATCCTAAAAAAGAGTTTTCAAAAATAAAAAGAATAATCAAAAGTGATGATGAGATAAAACTACTGAAAAAAGCATCACTATTAGGTAAAGAGGGTTTTTTAAATCTTGCTACAAGGCTAGATAAAGGAATGAGTGAGTTTGATATAAACTATTTAGCAAAAGAGGCTCTTTCACACAAAGGTTTATATGATCTTAGCTTTGATCCAATAACAGCTATTGAAGCAAATGCTGCCAAACCTCATGCCTTGCCTATGAAAACAAAACTTTACAAAAATAATCTACTTTTAATAGATGCAGGGCTTAAGTATAAAAGATATTGTAGTGATAGAACAGTAACATTAAACTATAAATCAAATCTTGATATAGCTAATAGAAAACAAAAATTCAAAGATCCATTTAAGCAAAAAATCTATGATATAGTACTAAAAGCACAAGAAAAAGCTATAAGCAAAGCTAGAGCTGGTATGAAAGCAAACGAAATAGATAAACTAGCTAGAAGTGTTATAGAAGATGCTGGATATGGTAAATATTTTATTCATAGTACAGGACATGGAGTAGGGCTTGATATTCATGAATACCCTATTATTAGCCAAAAAAGTGATATTGTTATAGAGGAGAATATGGTTTTTACTATAGAACCAGGTATATATTTAGACGATAAATTTGGAGTAAGAATAGAAGATAGTGTAGCTATCCAAAATGGTAAAGCAGTGATTTTGTAAGACTTTTATCTTACCACTCCCTTACTATAGCATGACATCTTGAACAAGCATTAATTATATCAGAGTAAGCATTAGCAGCATCAATATATGCCTTTTGATCTAAGTTTATCTCTAAGACATTGCTATCGAGTGTTATTCTTTTTGATTGATTTTCTGCAACATTTACCATATGTTTTTTATCATGTGGAAGGTATTGTTCTATAAGTTTTTTATCAGAAAACATATTGTTTCCTTCTCTTAATAGCTCTAATCCCTCTTTGATATTATCTACTTCATTGTGCATAAATCCAAATGTAATAGAATCTATACCTTTTTGCATAATAGACATAGACTTTTGTAAGACATCATCAGCATTAGCAAGAGATAGTGTTACTATCCCTGCTAATAAAATCTTTTTTACCTTCAAGATTATAGATCTCTCCAGATTTTTGCTTTCCATAACCATGCAAATACTGCAAAAATTACTAAGTAAGCAAGAACTTTTACACCTAGAGAATTTCTTTCATCTTTATTGCTATCACCTACTTCAGACATATATGCTATAACTTGAGCTTCACTATCTTGTGTAAGTCCAACTCTTGGCATAGCTGTACCTTCAAGATGTTTTTGAGGATCATTGATAAACTCATGTAAGTATTTTTCACCTCTACTTATAACATGTTGAGAGATATCTGGTGGCAATTTACCCATATAAGCAGTTATTTCAGCTTTTGGAGTATAAGCAGCCATACTTCCACCCATCATATCACCATAGTGAATACTATGACATCTTTGACAAGCATCTGTAAAAACCTCTTTGTTTGTCATAGAAGCTGGTGCTATTGATTGTAAATAAGCTACAACATCAGCTATCTCTTCATCACTCATCCAATCATAACCTGGCATTGGGTGAGCTTTGTCGTCACCAAAAACATGATTTAGTTTTGATGCAGTTACTGGATCTTTGATAAACGCAGCAAGATAGTTTTCATCATAGATTAAACCAGAGCTTCCTAAATCAGGAGGTACTACACCATAACTAGCAGCTGCAGTTTCATGATCCATAACTGCTGGAAATCCTTGAGACTCTATAGAGTGACAAGCTGTACAGTTAGAAGCTACAAGTTCTGCACCGTTTGAAGCACTACCATTCATACCTTTTAATCCATCAACATCACCAAAACTATATTCAGCTGGTTCTACTGATGGGTGCATTTGCGAATGAGCAAAAGGCTCAATACCCCAATATGTAATAAGTGTTATAACAACTACAACAGCAAATATTTTTAATTCTCTCATAGAGCACCCCTTGCTTTTGCATCAGCTTTTGTAACAAAAGGTAATGCTATAAATAATCCCAAAAATGTAATAGATGAGAAGAATCCTACCCACGCATTTACACCTGTTGGAGGTAGTTTACCATAAACTGTAAGAACAATCAAATCTACCATCAATATCCAAAACCAGATATTAAATCTAGGTCTTTTGTGTGCTGGAAGAACTTCTGGATCTCTATCAATAAAAGGTAACAAGAAGAATATAATATTTGCAACACCAAATGCCATAAGCCCTAAGTCAAATGCTTTTATACCAGCTATATCAAAGAAGAAACCTCTAAGAACTTCATAACTCCATAAGAAATACCACTCAGGATAGATATGTGGAGGTGTAACCATAGAGTTAGCAGGTTCAAAGTTAATTGGATCCATAGCAAAACTATAGTGGTAGAAAACCAAATAAAAATAGAATATAAAGAAAATTCCAAGTACAGCGAAGTCTTTACTTAAAAATACAGGCCAAAATGGAATAACTTTTGATTCTTTTTTGTTTCCAGCTAGATATTTTTCTGCTTCAGTATCAAAATCTATCTCTTCACCCTCTTGATTGTTTACGTGAGGAACTCTTAAAGAGTAGAAGTGTAGAGCTATAACTCCCAAAATAACCATAGGAAGTAAAAATACGTGCAACATAAAAAATCTTGTTAAAGTAGCATCAGCAACGTTAAAGTCACCTCTGATCCAAACAACAAGAGCATCACCTATAAATGGAATACCACCAAAAAGGTTAGTAATAACCATTGCAGCCCAGTAACTCATTTGTCCCCAAGGAAGCATATAACCAGAAAAACCAGCAGCTGAGAATGTTACAAACAATAACATACCACTGATCCAGATCATTTCTCTACCTTTTTTATATGAACCATAATAGATACCAGTTAGCATATGTATATAGATAACTAAAAAGACAACAGACGCAGCAACACCGTGCATATGTCTAAACAACCAACCATAAGCAACTTCTTGCATAATTGTATAGTTTACACTATTAAACGCAAGATTTACATCAGGCTTATAATACATCATCAAGAAAATTCCGGAGATAACTAAGATCCCAAATGTAACAGCTAGAACAACACCCATTGCCCATAAAAAGTTTACATTTTTTGGAATCCAATATTCCGTCATCATAACTTTCATAAACTTGTTTGTAGCAAGCCTTTGGTCAAACCACTCACCAACTGAGTTCGCTTTTGTAAATTGAGCCATACCTTATCTCCTTATGCCTGTGCCATTTGTTTGTATTCTGGACCTTCTTCGCCTAAAACGATTACAGTTCCTTTTACACTAAATGGAGGAATATCAAGTGGTCTTGGAGGTGGTCCAAATGTATTTACTCCACTAGAATTAAATTCTCCACCATGACATGCACATTTCCACATCTCATCTTTCCATGCAGGAATACATCCTAAGTGTGTACAAAGTCCTATAGCTACAGTGTATCTATCGCTACCTATAACTAAGTCTCTCCCACTTTGTTCCATGGCATCAGTTTTTTTCAGGATAAATATAGGTTTACCCCTCCAAGTTACAGTACTTGGTGTTCCTGGTTTCGCATTTGATAGGTCTACTTCTGTAAATCCAGCAGCCAAAACACTTGGAAGTGGATCCCAAGTTTGTTTCATAGCTACCAATGAAGCAGCCCCACCTACAGCAGCAACTGCTGCAAATGAGTAACCAAGAAAGTCTCGTCTTTTTACATTGTCAGACATTTTCCTTCCTTAATTATAAATTTAAACGGCACATTATAGTTCTTTTTTGCTTAAAACTTATTGACTTAAGTCAAAGTAGAGGGTAGAATTGTAATAAAGAGATAAATAATAATTATTTATTAGTATAAAATATTATTTTTAAAAAGGAGTTTTTTTATCTTATTTATAAGTAAATGTTTATTTTTACACCAAGAAGGTGCTATTAAAGAGTCGTTATCAATCCCTGCTGTTACTCTTTGGATTATGATATCATCAGTGAGCATTTGTATTGATTCTACGGTAGTTTTGATATAATCTTCTTCACTAATAGGAGTAAATTTTTTATTCTTATAATCTATTGCTAGTTGAGTATTATTTGTTACATATAAAGGATGTATCTTAATGGAATCTACATTTAATTCAATAATTCTCTTAACTGTATTTAACATCATCTCTTTTGTTTCGTTTGGTAACCCAAAAATGATATGTGCACAAATTTTGAGATTATATTTTTGTGTTTGTTTTATCCACTCTTCTATATTTTCATAGTTATGTCCTCTATTGATTAGATCTAAGGTTTCATTATAAATAGATTGCACTCCATACTCTACCCAAATTTCATTGTTTTGTTTTGAATTTGGATTGATTTGTTTGGATAACTCATCTAAAAACTCTAAAATCTCAATACTAACGCAATCACTTCTTGTACCTATACTAATACCTACTACATCATCTAGATTTAAAGCCTCCATATAGAGTCTTTTTAGGGTCTCTATAGGGGCATAGGTATTTGTAAATGATTGAAAATATACTATAAATTGCTTTGCTTTGAATTTTTGGTTTAATCTATTTTTTGTAGCATAATATTGCATTTTAAGCTGCTCTACTTGTAGCTCAAGGTATGGATTTTCCTTTTTGTTTGGATGAAGTTTAAATTTCTCTTTTGTTTTAGTCAAATTTGGACTAAAAGAGTCATTTTCACAAAAAGTACATCCACCCTTTGCTACAGTACCATCTATATTTGGACAAGTAAATCCACTTATACTAATAGGTACTTTATAGACTGTTTGTCCAAATTTGTTTCGAAAATACCTACCTATGGTATTGAGAATTTTTAGCTTTTTTTGCATTATTACTTTATAAAATACTCACCAGTAAAACTAGGAACAGAATAGTTTCTATCTCTTCCAATACTATCTATCAAATCATCTAGGCTAAGATAATCTAATGAATCTGCTTCTATAAACTCTCTTACTTCTTCTTTGCTCATTTGTGCATTGATAAGCTCTTTTGTTGTAGGAGTATCTATACCATAAAAACATGGAAATTTAATCATAGGACTTGCTGATCTAACATGAACCTCTTTAGCTCCAGCATTTTTAAGCATTCTTACTATTTTTTTGCTAGTTGTACCTCTTACTATAGAGTCATCAATAACAATAATCACCTTATCTTTTATCAAAGATGGCATAGGACTTAGTTTCATTTTGACTTTTAACTCTCTCATCTCTTGAGTTGGCTCTATAAAAGTTCTTCCAACATAGTGATTTCTAATAATACCATACTCAAAAGGTATTCCACTTTCTTTGGCATATCCTAAAGCTGCTGGTACACCACTATCAGGCACAGGGATAACCATATCAGCTTTTATATCAAGATCTTTATCTTGTCTAGCTAAGGCTCTACCCATATTTTGTCTAGTAGTATATACATTTTTACCATCTATATCACTATCTGGTCTAGCAAAATAGATATATTCAAAAGCACATGGTCTAAAATCAGGTTCTTGAAGTTGTATAGATTCTGGTTCGCTGTTTTTTCTAAAAATTAACATCTCCCCTGGTCTTACATCTCTTATAAACTCAGCATCAACTATATCAAAAGCACAAGTTTCGCTAGAGACTATCCATCCGCCGCTTCTTAGTTTACCAAGACTAAGTGGTCTTACACCATGTTTGTCTCTTATAACAAAAAGTTTACTTCTGCTTTGGATAATAAGGTTATATACGCCTTTTATTTCATCTAATGCTTCTATGATTCTATCTTGGAGTTTGTTTTTTGTAGATTTTGCTATTAGGTGTATAATGTTTTCTGTATCCATATTGGTTTGAAATATGGAACCTTCTTCTATAAGTCTAGTTCTTACCTCTTTTTTATTGATAAGACTACCATTTTGTACAACTGAAATCTCGCCAAGCTTGTACCTAGCGTGGATAGGTTGTGCATCTGTAACAGGATCACTGCCCGAAGTTGCATAAAGGTTATGCCCTATGGCAATATCACCTTTTAGTGTTTCAAAAGATTTCTCACTAAATACATCTTTTACGAAACCTTTGCCTTTGATGGTATATATTTTGTTATTATAACCACTACTTATTCCGCTTGACTCATGACCTCTATGTTGCATCGCAAAAAGAGCGATAGAGGCGAGTTTGGCGGCATCATCATTGCCGTGAATTCCTACTATAGCACACATTGTTTTCCTTTGTTTTAAAGATTAGATTATAACCCTAAACAGTCGTTGATTGAATATAATCCATTTTCTTGATTTCTAAGCCATAAAGCTGCTCTTATAGCACCTTTTGAAAATGTATTCCTAGCCGTTGCTGTATGGTTTAGCTCTATAAATTCACCATCATTATAAAGCCCAACCGTATGACGGCCAACAATATCACCACCACGAAGTGCCATAACTGCTATTTCATCTTTACTTCTAGCACCTATTAGTCCATCTCTACCACTGATCCTTACACTATCTAGATCAAGTTCTCTAGCATGTGCAGCACTGTTTGCCAACGTCAAAGCTGTACCACTAGGGCTATCAACTTTGTATCGATGGTGTTGTTCAACGATTTCTATATCAAAATCTCTTAAAGCTTTAGAGGCTAGGGCTACTAGTTTATTTAAAACCGCAACACCTAGACTCATATTTGTAGCATATAAAATAGGAGTTATTTTACTTGCCTCAATAAGAAGATTTTGTTGATGTTTACTTAGTCCTGTAGTAGCAATAACTAGAGGTTTTTTGATATTATGCTCTATTATGCTATCTAAAAGAGCTTGAGTTGCTGTTGGTGCTGAAAAATCAACTACTACATCACAATTTTCTAGTAGTGTTTTGATATCATTTGTTACTACACACTCTTTTGGAAGAGCTTTTTTTATCTCGTCATATACATGAACTGCTCCAACACAAGCTTCATTGTGTTCACTTAAATCATCTATTAGTAAACTTCCAACTCTTCCTGTGCTTCCAAGTATTCCTATTCTTGTCATACTTAATCCTTATCCTAAATAACTAATAACACTTAAAGCTGCTATAGCACCATCACTTGCTGCACAAACAACTTGTTTAGGAGCCTCAATTCTTAGATCTCCTGCTGCAAACAGTCCAGCTGTTGATGTTTTCATAGATAGATCTACTATTACCTCACCATTTGAGTTAAGATCACATAGATATGAGTCATCATCTTGTTTTAAAACACTATTTAATATATCTCTTCCAACGAAAACAAAAATACCAGGAACTGGTAAATCTGTTATAGTCCCATTATCTCTATTTTTGATTTTAACTCCATTTACACCCATAGCATCACCGTAAACTTCATCTACTTCACTATTTAAAATAAACTCAATATTTTCTTGTTTTTGAGCATGAGCTACAGTATTTGGAGCTGCTCTAAATGTATCTCTTCTATGTACTAAATATACTTTTTTGCAGATTTTAGCTAGATAAGCAGCCTCTTCAAGTGCAGCATCACCACCACCTAAAACTACTACTTCTTTGTTTTTGTAGAAAAATCCATCACAAGTTGCACAAGTACTAACTCCTCTTCCAAAAAACTCATCTTCACCTTTGAAACCTGCTTTTTTAGGAACACTACCAGTTGCAACAAGAACTGTTTTTGCTTCTACTTCTTTGCCATCAGATAACATAAGAGTAAAAATATCACCACTTTTAGTAACTTTATCAACCATTACCATCTCATGTTTTAGTCCAAATCTTTGACACTGTTCAGGCCAACTTTGCATAAGCTCCATACCAGTCATAATACCAACTTGTCCAGGATAGTTCTCTATTTCACTACTTTGTGTTATTTGTCCACCAGGCATACCCATCTCAAACATAGTAACATTTTTAAGTCCACCTCTAGTTGCATAAAGTCCTGCTGTAAGTCCAGCTGGGCCACCACCAATAATAGCTAAATCTAACATAATATATACTCCATTGATATTGCATAAAAGCAAGTTTATTTTATTGTATTTGATATAATACAATAATTTTGATTAATTTTAAGAAGTTATCACTTTATAACAATAACTAATCTAAAAAAGCAGAACCTCTTCTATCTCTTGTTTCAGATTACTTATTGTTGTTTATATAAACACATAAACCAAGAGAGTAATTCTCTTGGCTTAATATTATAGTAGTGAGTTTAATTTATCAGCGTAAGCTTGTTTTGAAGCTGCACCAATCATTTGATCAACTACTTCACCATCTTTCATAAATAAAATAGTTGGAATTGATCTAACACCAAATCTTACAGCTAAATCTTGCTCTTCATCAGTATTTACTTTGCAAATATTTGCTTTTCCTTCAAAATCAACCGCCAAATCATCTATAACTGGAGCTATCATTCTACAAGGTCCACACCAAGGAGCCCAGAAATCAACCATAGAAACACCTTTACCTACTGTTGCTTCAAAATTTGCACTTGTTAATTCTATATATTTACCCATTTTATTTCCTTAATTATTTAATGTTAGAAATTATACCTATTTAAACTTTAAAAGATTTTTAGATAAAATATTAAAGTTAAAAAATTATAGATGGAATAAAGAAAATGGATATAAGAAAAGAGTTTTTAGAGTTTTTTGAAAAAAAACAACATAATATATATAATAGTATGCCTTTAGTGCCAGATGATCCTACATTATTGTTTACAAATGCAGGTATGGTACAGTTTAAAGATATATTTACAGGTGCAGTTCCAATACCACCAAATCCTAAAGCTGCTTCATGCCAACTTTGTTTAAGAGCTGGTGGAAAACATAATGATTTGGAAAATGTTGGTTATACAAGTAGGCATCATACACTATTTGAGATGCTTGGTAACTTCTCTTTTGGAGATTATTTCAAAAAAGAGGCTATTGCTTATGCGTGGGAGTTTATAACTGAAGTTATTAAGCTACCAAAAGAGAAACTATATGTAACAGTACATGATAGTGATGATGAGGCATATATATTGTGGCAAGAGCATATAGAAAAAGATAGAATCTACAAAATGGGAGATGCCGATAACTTTTGGGCTATGGGAGATACAGGAGCTTGTGGACCTTGTAGTGAGATATTTTATGATCAAGGAAGTGAACACTTCAATAGTGAAGATGATTGTATGGGTGGGGATGGTGATAGATTTTTGGAGATTTGGAATCTTGTATTTATGCAATATGAAAGAGATAGCAAAGGTGAGCTAAAGCCTCTTCCAAAACCTTCTATAGATACAGGTATGGGACTAGAGCGAATTACAGCTATTAAAGAGGGTGTTTATAATAACTATGACTCATCTATTTTTGAAGAGTTGATTGGTGCAATAGAAAAACTTAGCCCTAATAAAAAAAGTGATAAAAACATAGCAAGTTTTAGAGTAATAGCTGATCATATAAGAGCTGTTGGGTTTTTGTTAGCTCAAGGAGTTCTTTTTGATAAAGAAGGAAGAGGTTATGTACTTAGAAGAATAGCAAGACGTGCTATAAGACATGGATATTTACTAGGTATTAAAGAGCCTTTTATGTCAAAACTAGTAGATCCTTTGTGCAACACAATGGCTGGGCATTATGAGTTTTTAAATGAAAAAAAAGAGTTTATAAAAGAGCAAATGTTTTTTGAAGAAGAGAGATTCTTCAAAACTATTGCAAGTGGAATGAGTATATTTGAAGATGAATTAGCAAATTCAAAAGAGATTTTTAGTGGAGAGGTTGCTTTTAAGCTATATGATACTTATGGTTTTCCATTAGATTTAACGCAAGATATGTTAAAGGGCAAAAATCTAAAAGTTGATATTTTAACATTTGATAAACTTATGGATGAGCAAAAATCTGCTTCAAAAGCTTCTTGGAAAGGTAGTGGAGATAGCTCAAAAGAGGGTGATTTTAAAAAGCTTTTAGAAAAATATGGCAAAAATAATTTTGTAGGATATACTAACCTTTCATATGAAGTTGAGATTTTGGCTTTAATGGATGATGATTTTAATCTAGTAGATACTCTAGATACTGGTGAAAAAGGGTGGGTTATGTTAGATAATACTCCTTTTTATGCAGAATCAGGCGGGCAATGTGGTGATATAGGTGTTATAGAAAGAAGTAGTATGGTTGCTTTTGTTGAAGATACAAAAAAGTTTTTTGATATGAATTTATCTAGAGTATCTGTTAAATCTTCACTTAAAGTAGGAGAAAAGGTTTATGCTGTTGTCGCAAATAGAAGTGAGATAGCAAAACATCACTCTGCTACACACCTACTTCACTCTGCTCTTAGAATGGTTTTGGGTGAGGGTGTATCACAAGCTGGAAGTAGCAATGATGCTACTAGACTTAGATTTGACTTTACTTATCCAAAAGCTCTTACAAAAGAGCAAATTGATGAAGTACAAGATATGGTAAACTCTATGATAGCAAGAGCTATACCAGCTGATATTAAAGAGTTGCCTATAGATGAAGCCAAAAAGCTAGGTGCTATTGCTATGTTTGGTGAAAAATATGGTGATATAGTAAGAGTTATCGATTTTGGAGGGGTAAGTATAGAGTTTTGTGGTGGGACTCATGTAAGAAATAGTGCTGATATAGGAAGCTTTTATATCACAAAAGAAAGTGGAGTAAGTGCAGGAGTTAGAAGAATAGAGGCTGTTGTAGGAATAAGTGCTACAAATTATGTAAGATCAATAGTAGAAACACAAAATAAGCTTTTAGATGAGCTTAGAAACCCAGATTTATTGGGTGGTGTACAAAAATTAAAAGATCAAATAAAACAGCTTAAAGTTGAACTCTCAAATGCACTATCACAAACAAAATCAAAGGTTCAAGAGGAGGATATCAACGGAATAAAAGTAGTAGTTGATATTGTAGATGGTGGAGATATTAAAGCTATAATTGATGATTATAAAAATGGATATGATAAAGTTGCAATATTTTTGCTTCAAGCAAAAGATGATAAAGTAATGTTAGCTTGTGGTATCAAAGGAATTGAAGCAAATGCTGGTGATTGGATTAAAAATATAGCTCCAATTGTAGGTGGAGGCGGAGGCGGAAGAGCTGATTTTGCTCAAGCTGGTGGTAAAGATATATCTAAGATAGAAGAGGCCAAAAAAGCAGCTTATGAATATATACTAAAACTTATGTAAGCTTTACCTTTTTGGGTAAAGCTTTAAGTTTACAACACTATTAACTATAGTTTGTAGTTAATGGTCTATTTTTTACAAATAAAAATCTGTTTATCTGCTTTGTTTATACTATGAAGTCTAAAATCTAGTATTTGCTCTATTTCAAAACCAATTTTTAAAAGCTCTTTTTTTAAGAACTCATTTGTATGGTAATATTGTTTGATAGTACCTTGCTCTTTGGTGTAGCAATTATCACTGTTTTTATTAAATGTAGTAATATGTGTATTTAAAATATTATCTTCAAAATAAGCATCTACAGATATAAATATCTCATCTTTATCTATAGCTAAGCTTCCTTGAGCTATCTCATCAAAACCAAAAAGGGTATTGATATCAAATACAAAATACCCATTTTGATTTAGTGTTTGATAACATTTGTTAAAAAAACTATTTAGCTCTTTTGGTGGAATATAGTTAATAACATCAAAAATAGCTGTTTGCATATCAAAGTTTTTATTTAGTTCTTTTAGATCCATACACTCAACACAAAGATTCTTGGATTTTGCTATAGTGATTTGGTTTTGGCTTAGATCTATACCAAAACTCTCTATTGAGCTATCAAGTTGATTTAAAAATCCACCTTGTCCACATCCTATATCAAGTAGAGTTTTTGGTGAAATCTCATCAACTATACCTAAAAAAAGATTATGAAGTTTTGCTACTTCATCACTAAAATCAAGATACTGCTCTATTTTTGCATAAAGTTCTAAACCATTCATATATATTTTCCTAATTTGTTTTTAAGATCTAAAATAGCCTCTTTTTTAAGATAATAAGAGTTTTTATTGGCTATTAGATGTGCTGAACTATACATAATAGTCTCACCTACTTTAAGCCCATTTTGTTTCATAGTAGCACCTGTATCAACTATATCAACTATACAGTCACTTAGCCCAACTAAAGGGGCTAGTTCAATAGAACCATATAGTTTGATTATCTCTACAGCCATTGCTTTTTGTTCAAAATATTTTTTTGCTATTTTTTCATGTTTTGTAGCAACTTTAAGCTCACTTTTGCTCCAATCAAGCTCATCTTGCTCTTTTAGTCCTATAGAGACTTTGCATTTGCCTATTTGAAGATCTAAAAGCTTAATAAGATCAAACTCTTTTTCTTCTAAGACATCAAGTCCTACAACGCCTAAATCAGCACTACCATACTCTACATAAGTAGGGACATCTTGGTTTCTTACATTTAAAAATTTAAATCCAGATTTTTCTAAAATAAGTTTTCTATCTTCAAATATAAATTTTTCATTAAATGCTTTTTCGAAAATATCTAAAGTCTCTTCAGCTATTCTTCCTTTTGGTAAAGCTATAGTTATCATAATATATCCTTTGTTAAGCTTTTCATTGCTTTAAAGATTAAAGCCTCATCATAGATTGCATTGTTAATATGTGGTAAAATCATCTTACCATCACCACCTGTTATATAAATATTATTGGATAAACCAGAGGTTTTTAATAAAGGTAAAATTATAGCATTAAATATAGCATAGTTTATCCCATCTTTTGTGTTATTTGGTATAGAGTTGTACTCTTTAAATTCTAAATCAACTTCTAACTTAGAAGAGATATTTGGATAGATTTTACACATAGCTTTAATCCCTGGTAAGATATATCCACCTAAATGAGAAGAATTTTTCATTATATCTACAGTTATAGCACTTCCTGCATCTATAATAACTCCTTCTTGAATAAAACTACAAAGTACTGCTCTATCAACGCCCAAACCTATATATTGTGTATTTAGTTTAATATGGCTTGATAAATCTTTACTTAAGGGATAGTGTTTTAATAGATTTTGTTTTCCTATTTCATTGACACTTATATAATAGATAGTTTTTTTTGTATCAAATAGAGGAAAAGAGTCACTTTGTATATCTATTTTTTGAATATCATTATTATAAAAAAAACTTATTGTACTATTGCCAATATCACATAAAATCATTATATACTTTCCATTTTTGTTCTAAAAAACCATTTTTTGCTTTTGTACATAAAGGTGATGATATAAATAAAGACTTATATCTATATTCATGTCCTTTGTTTTGAACTATTTTACTACTTAGGTGTAAAAGCTCTTGAGTGTTTTTAACTAAAAATTTACTCTTTAAATCATATATAAAAACTAACCAATAGTTTGATTTATAATCAATAGCCTCATAAATGGTTACTTTTTTTCTAGAACCAAAATCTTTTGGATATAGCTCTTTTATCTCTTTGAAAAGAATATTTTTTTTATTTAAAAACTCTATTAATTGCTTCAAACTACTCTAACTCTAAGTATTTATTTCCAAAATAAAATCTATTACCCAATGATATAAATTTATCTTCATTATTATAATCAAAGCTATAAACAGATACATCTTTAAGATCATTTGACATTTTGATAATATATCCATTTTGCTCTAGTGCATATAGACTGTTTTCACCAAAAGCTAAACCAAAGATTTTAGAAAATTTAAATTTTTGTTCATTGTAAGGCTTTAGCTTATTGTCCATAACCAAAATCCTACCATCTACTGTTGCTATATAGATTTGATTGTTTTTAGTTGCTATATCTTTAATCTCCAAATTTAAAGAGTATAAATTAGCACCAATAGATAAAACAGAGTTTGCCGTTGCTGCTATTAGTTGTTCATCAACTTCTTCAAAAAATGTAATATTTTTAAAAGCTTTCTTACTAGCATCTACAATAACATCTCTTATTATAGAATTGTCATTGATACTATAGATGATTACTTTACCATCAAGTGTAGGAAATAAGATGATATCTGACATAAATTTTGGATTTGTAGTTTTTGTATCATTTGCCAATGCTTGGCTAAATTGCTCTTTAAATATAGTTTTAGATCTATTTAAATCATAAACTGCTATGGAGTTGTCAATATATATTATAGCAAGTAGATTGTTATCTATAGACGCACTTATAATGTTGTTATCTAGTTTTATGATTTTATTATCTATAGCTATATTGCTATTGTTATCTGCACTTAGTGTGATATTTTTGACTTGATTAATAAAAGTAAAATCATTTCCTACTTTGTTTTCTACTATACCATTTGGAGTTATAAATTGCATATTAGCCAATGTTGCCCCTGATTTATTAAAATCAACAATAGTAGATGAAAGAGATTTTGAGTGTTTTGTAAAACTACCATCTACGCTATCTGGTTTATAGTATTGTTTAGAGTTACACCCTGTTAGTAGATATGCTAACAATAGTAAAGATAGATATTTTATTATATTAGTCATAAAAACTCACTTAATTTGATTTTACAGAGATATAGTGTCTTATAAGATTTGCTAACTCTGTAGATGCACTATCATCTTGAAGCATATTTATACTGTTTTTTGCACTCTCAAACTCACCTGCTTTTATCTCTTGTAGTGCTTTTGTTACTACGGCATAATCTTTGAATAAAAAGTTGCTATTTGTAATCAAGGTATTTATAGTAGCACTATCATTTTCTTCTAAAGCTTTTTGAAATTGGGCAATCTCTTTAAAAATAGCTACATTTGGAATATGTGTACTATCTTTGATGTGTAGGGCTATTTCATATAACTCTTTATTTGTTTGTTGTAGTCTATTTAAAGCCTCTTGGTTGTTGTTATCGACTAAAAACTCATTTAAAGCAATATTTGCTTTTACCATATTTTGCCCCTTAGAATAATCATAAACCAAAGTACCAATAATTGCTAAAATAGTAGCTATAACTATAGCAATAATAACATTTTTGTTTTTTTTATAAAACTTTTCAGCTTTAACAAAACTCTCTATAAATTGTTCTTGAGCAGTAAGCTCAGTTTTTACATATTGAATATTCTCTTTTAGACTCATTACTTCCTCGTTGTATCAATGATTTTGGATATCATACTAAAAAAAAGATAAGTAAAACTTTAAATGTTAATTTTTTTATAGGATTCTTAAGTAAATTTTATGTAGTATTACATCAATATTTTGTAAATCAGGAAAAAAGATGTTTTATAGATTTTTGTTTGTGTGTTTATTTGTTTTTAGTGCTTTAAGTTTTGCTCAAAATGCCCCTTTATCAAACGAAGAGGCACAAAGTAGGCTGGAGTCTTTATCGAAGCTTACCAAGATATTGGGTACAGTTGAAAAGTATTATGTAGATGATATTAAACTACAAGAGGTTGTTGATAAAGCTATAAAGGGTTTATTGCAAGAGCTTGATGCACATTCGGCTTATATGGATAGTAAAACATTTAAAGAGATGCAAGTTCAAATGAAAGGTGAGTTTGGAGGACTTGGAATAGTTGTTGGTATGAGAGACTCAGCTTTAACAGTAATATCTCCTATAGATGACACACCAGCAGCAAGAGCAGGTATAAAATCTGGTGATATAATTATAAAAATAGATGATAAATCAACACTAAATATGACATTAGATGAAGCTGTTAAACATATGAAGGGTGAACCAAATACGGAAGTTGATATAACAATAGTAAGAAAAAATGAAAATAAACCACTTGTTATTGGGCTAAAAAGAGCTATTATAGATCTTAAATCAGTATCTATTAAAACTATTGAAAATGATATGGTTTATCTTAGAGTCTCTACATTTGATGAAAAAGTGGTAAGTAGTGTTAAAGAACAACTACCAAAATATCTAAAAAATGCAAAAGGAATAGTGCTAGATCTTAGAAACAATCCAGGCGGAGCTTTAAAAGAGGCTATAGGATTGGTGGATTTATTTGTTGATAGCGGTGTAATAGTTTCACAAAGGGGAAGAAATCCTCAAGATGAAGAGAAACATTTTGCAAGTAAGCTAAATACTATGACAAAGTTACCTATGGTTGTACTTATAAACGGTGGTAGTGCAAGTGCTAGTGAGATAGTAAGTGGTTCGTTACAAGATCATAAAAGAGCTATAGTTGTAGGAGAAAAGAGTTTTGGAAAAGGTTCTGTTCAAGTAGTATTACCTTTAGATGAAAAAGAGAGTGAAGCTATCAAACTAACAATAGCTAGATATTATTTACCAAGTGGAAGATCTATTCAAGCTGTTGGGGTAGATCCTGATATAGTTGCTTATGAAGGAGAGGCTGTTAGAAGTAAGGAAGATGATCTTAAGATAAAAGAGGCTGATTTGAAAAAACATCTAGAAGGAGAGCTAGATAAAGCAAATGGGAATAGTAAAGAAGAGACAACAAAAACAGATGAGAGTAGTAACAATATAACACAAAATGATTTGTTTGCAGATAATCAGTTAAGAACTGCAACAGATGTATTACAGGCTTTAATTTTAATTCAAAAATAACAACGGAGAAAAAAATGCAAAAAAAAGAGCTTTTGTACGAAGGTAAAGCTAAAAAGATATGGACAACAGAGGATAAGGATCTGTTAATATCAGAGTTCAAAGATGATCTAACAGCATTTAATGGAGAGAAAAAAGATAGTGAAAGTGGCAAGGGTGCTTTAAATAATAAGATTAGTACAGAGCTTTTTAAACTTTTGGCATCAAAAGGGGTTAAAACTCACTTTGTAGAGCAATTAGATGATAATCATATGTTACATAAAAAAGTAGATATCATTATGATAGAGGTAGTTGTTAGAAATATTGCTACAGGAAGTTTAAGCAAAAGATTGGGTATAGAAGATGGTAAGGCTTTGCCTTTTGTTTTGGTTGAGTTTTATTTAAAAGATGACTCACTTAATGATCCTATTTTAAATGATGAACATTGTTTGATTTTGGAACTTGTTGATAGTGTAGATGATCTTGATACTCTAAGAGCTATGGCAAGAAATGTAAATGATATATTAAAACCATTTTTCTATGAAAAGGGATTAAATCTAATAGATTTTAAACTTGAATTTGGTAAAGATACAAATGGTGAGATTATTTTAGCTGATGAAATAAGTCCTGATAACTGTAGATTTTGGGATGTTCATACAAAAGAAAAGATGGATAAAGATAGATTTAGACAAGGTTTAGGTGGATTGAAACTTGCATATGAAGAAGTTTTAAATAGAATTATAAAAGATAAATAATATTACTACAATTTAAACTCTTTATCTTTGATAAAGAGTTTCTTACAAGATATATGGCTATTAATGTTTTTTAGTGTATAATATATGTTTGATTAGAATAAAGGAGAGTTTTATCTAATGACAAAATATAAAACAGATATAGCTAAAAGTATATTTAAGAGTTTTATAACCTTATTTGCTTTCTCTATTTTTCTTTTTGCTCAAGAAGAGTTTGTTTTTGATGAAGAGAGTATGTTCCCTATGGAAGAGGATTTTAAACAAGAAAAAGATATTACCATAGAGCCTCTTAGTGTATATGATAGCAAAATCGAAGAGCAAGAACAATATATAGAACTAAAAAGAGAAGATTTAGAGTTTAACTTAAACTATGATAATAATATGATAGTAAGATATGATACTATACCTAAAAAAGTATTTTTAAAACAACATTTTGAAGTAGTTTTAAATGCTACTATTGCAACTAATGATTTTGATACTATATTGATTAGCCTAGAAAATGGACATGGGTATGAGCTAATCTCAAAAGATCTACATTGGAGTGAAGATAGTAATAGGCTTTTTAAAAATAGAGTTATTTTTAAAGCAAATGAAGAAAATATTATTATGCCTAATATAATTGTCTCTTTGGTCAAAGATAATATGATTGTAGAAGAGTATAAGCTAGAAAAACTAAATATCAATGTACTTAAAGTTGGACAACATATAGAGCATTTTTCACATGTTATTGCCAAAGATCTAAAGCTAACAAGTCATATAACAAAACAGTATGATAATAATACATTTTTAAATATGATAGAGATAGAAGCTATTAACTCTAATCTTGAAGATTTTTATTTGAAAAACTATAATAAACAAGGCATAGAGTATATAGATGGTGACTTTAATAAGCAAAAATTAGTTTATTTTATAATTTTACCTATTCATGAAGATAGTTTAATCTTGAGTTATTATAATACAAACAAAGATAAATTGGAGATTATTTCAAGCCCTATAATCCATACAGAAGAGATTGTAAGTACACAAACAGATCTAAATCCTTTAAATAGTAATTGGTTATGGTATAAAAAGATAGCTATAAGTGTGTTACTTGCTTTTTGTTTTATATGGTTGATATTTAGTAGAAGTAAGTTTTCTATATCTGTTTTTATAGTAGTTTTGGCTGTATTTATCTATCTTTTTATGCCAAATAGTAAGATTATGTTAAAAGAGGGAACAAATATATTTATTCTTCCTACTAAAAGTTCTAGTGTTTTTTTACAAATACATCAAGATAATATAGTAGAGGTTTTGGATTCACACAAAGGATTTATAAAAGTTTTGTTACCAGATAATAAAATAGGATGGGTTTATGAAAAAGATATTAGCAAAGATTAAAGGGATACTATATATCTTACAATTTGCTATTACAGTAACTGTGATGATACTATTTATGTATATTTTTAAAAGTAAAAATCATTACTTTAGAAAAAAATGGTCCTCAATGCAGATGAAACTTTTAGGTATTAGAATAGAAGAGATGGGGAAATTGGATCTAAATGCTCAACTTTTGATGATCAATCATCAATCTATGCTTGATATTGTTATTTTTGAGTATTTACATCAAAAAAATATAGCTTGGATAGCAAAGCAAGAGATAGAAAAGCTTCCACTTTTTGGGCATATTATAAAAGCACCAAATATGATCTCTGTAGATAGAGAGGATAAAGCTGGACTTATTAAGCTTTTAAAAGATGCTGGAGATAGATTAGAAAGTAATAGACCAATAGCTATTTTTCCTGAGGGTACTAGAGGTGATGGTAAGAAGTTACTCCCTTTTAAAGCAGGAGCAAAGATGATAGCAAATAAATATAATCTTTTAGTTCAACCTATAGTAGTTATTGGTTCAAAAGATAGATTGGATTCGGTTAAGCTTACAGCTACTTCTGGTAGTGTTAAAATAATATATTTAGATTCATTTGTTGCTATAAAAGATAAAGATTGGTTTGAAGATACTCAAAAAAAGATGAATGAAGTTTTTGATAACTATAATATATAGTTTAAAACTAAAGAAAAAAGAGCTTAATTGCTCTTTTTTTCTTGTTCTCTTAGTGTTTTATAGATCTTTTCATATTCATTTATCTCTTCTTGACTTGCTTTTCTTCTACAGCTTAAAAAACCATCTGTTCCTTCACAAGTCTTAAAAGGGAAAATAGTAGCATATACCCAGTAGTAATCATCGTTTTTACATCTATTTTTTACATATCCAGTCCAAATTTTACCCTGTTTTATAGTTTGCCAAAGATCTTTAAAAGCTGCTTTTGGCATATCTGGATGTCTTACTACATTATGCGGTTTGCCAATAAGTTCAGTTAGCTCAAAACCTGCAATCTTACAAAAGTCATCATTAGCAAAACTAATAATACCTTTTTCATTTGTTTCACTAACCAAAAATGCATAATCATCTAAAATTATCTCTTTTGACATATTTATACCACCCCGTATTTAGTTAAAATTTTTTAGTTTTTGCATTGTTTAATAATGACTGAGCTAGTTCTAAAACTTCATTTGCTATTGTTGATACTTTATCAGCTTCACTAGCATTTTCTTGAGTTACTCTATCTAGTTCATTGACTGCGTTGTTGATTTGAACAATACCGCTTTCTTGCTCTTTACTAGCTTTGCTAACATCATTGATTAGATCTATTGTATGAGATATATGAGTATTTAACTCTTCATAGCCTTTGATCATTTCGTTGCTAATATCTTTTCCCTCATTTGCTTTACTTGTTGCATTTTCTACAATATTTTTGATCTCTTTTGCAGCTTCAGCACTTCTTGCTGCTAGGTTTCTCACCTCTCCAGCAACTACTGCAAAGCCTTTACCCGCTTCTCCAGCAGTTGCGGCTTCTACTGCAGCGTTTAATGAAAGGATATTTGTTTGAAATGCTATTTGATCTATAACAGCTATAGCTTCGTTGATAGCACTTACTTCTTGGTTGATCTCTTCCATAGAACTTGCTGTTTTTGTGGCTAGTGATTGCCCTTTGCCAACTGCTTCTTTTACATTATGTCCTAAAATAGCCATTTGGTTTGTATTAGCAGCATTGTTTTTGGTGATACTTGTTATCTCTTCTACTGATGCAGCTGTTTCTTCTAAAGATGCTGCTTGATCATTTGCTCTATTTGCTAAGTTATTTGTAGCTGCTGCCATATTGTGAGCATTTGTTTGTAAAATCTGCCCATTATTTAAGTTTGCTCTAGCATTGTGTGCCAATACTTCACCTAGTTGATTGACGCCTTCCATTAGCTCTTTCATTTGAGCTTTTAGTCTTGGATGTATCTCAACTCTATGAGTAAAATCATCATTTGTATAGCTTTTAACTGTTAAGTTTAGCTCTTTTATGTTTTTGTCCATGATTTTAAGCATTTGATTTAATGTTTTTCTAAGAGTCTTAATCATAGGATTATTTGTATCTGATACTACTGTATATCCATATATACCTTGCTCTAGCTTATCTGCTATTAGTACAACTTCACCCATAACTTTCATATCTTCTTTGAGTTTTATATCATATTTAATAGCTGTTTCATTGAGCATTTTAAGCATATCAGCTATTTCATCTTTGCCATATATCTTAGCTACTGTATATTTGTTTGTTTCAAAAGAGACAAATTTTAAGAAGTTATCAAAGTACCTCATAAATCTCTTAGCCCTTCGCTTGGCTGAGGATATAAAGGTATGATTTACAAAAATAAACAATATAGCAAAAATTATATTTAATACTATAAGTGTATTTAAACTATCGTGGTATAAATACCCAACTACCGCTATAAGGACAAAACCAATTTGTGCAACTACTTGATTGAAATGAAACTTACTTTCAGTAGATAGAGAATCTATAAAGTTATTGAATTTAGACATATAAATAGCCTTTCGTTATTTATCTATTGTTATAATTATTTTTGGTAACTAATTTTATTGAATTGTTGCTTTAATTATGCTTAATCTATAGGTGATAGATTAAGCATAATCTTTGTAATATTCAACAATAGTTTGATTTGAAGTCAATGAGGTTTATAGTTGTTTGATGAAAAAAGTACTAACACAAGATTTAATACAATATTATACATATAATTTTCCAAATAAAATAAAAGTTAAAAATATTTTTGACTATATAGTTTTAGGTATAGGTGGGAACTTAGGAGATGTAAAGAGTAGATTTAATAAGTTATTATTAATGCTTAAGAAAAATAGACAAATAAAAGTGGTTTCTACTTCTATATTACTTAAAAATCCACCTTTTGGTTTTGTAGATCAAGATGATTTTTATAATGGAGTTATTGTTTTAGATACAAATTTAAGCCCTAATGAACTACTTAAACTTACTCAAAAACTAGAAAATAGATTTTATAGAAAAAATGAGTTTAAAAATGCTCCAAGAACACTGGATCTTGATATTATCATATATAAAAATAAAAAAATCAATCAAAAACATTTGATTGTACCACATCCTCAATATAAAAAAAGGCAAAGTGTAATGATTCCTCTAAGTGAAATAACAAATATCAAAAAAAGTCCAATCAAGCAAACAAAGGAGCTAAAGCCAAAGGTTCTTGTAGGTTTAAGTGGTGGAATAGACTCTAGTATAAGTGCAATGCTACTTCAAAAGATGGGGTATGAGGTAGAAGGTGTATATATGAAGCTTCATAGTATAGATGAAGATTATCATAAAAATAACCTTGAAGCTATAGCAAAAGTATCAAACTATCTAGGGATCAAATATCATATTTTAGATATAGAAAAACTTTTTGAAAAAGAGGTATATAACTACTTTGTAACAAGCTATAAAGATGGTATAACACCAAATCCATGTGTAGTTTGTAATAGGCTTATCAAATTTGGTGCTATGGCTGATTTTGCTAAGAGTTTGGGTATAAATAGACTTGCTACAGGACATTATGCTAAAACAGATGGAAAATATATCTATAGTGCTGATGATAAAAGCAAAGATCAAAGTTATTTTCTAGCTCAAATAAATAAAGATGTGATTCCTATGCTTATTTTTCCACTAAGTGAGTATAAAAAAGAAGATATTATTGCTCTTGGAAAAACAATACCCAACTTTAAAAATATAGCACAAAAAAAAGAGTCTCAAGAGATCTGTTTTGTTCCTACTGTTTATACTGATATCTTAAGTAAACATATCAATGTAGATAAAGAGGGCGATGTAATAAAAGATGGTAAAATAGTAGGTAAACATAAAGGATATATGCATTATACCATAGGTAAAAGAAGAGGTTTTAGTGTCCATGGTGCTCATGATCCACACTTTGTACTAAAAACAAATCCAAAAGATAATACTATAGAAGTAGGAACAAGGGATAGATTGGCTGTTAAAAATGTAGTTTTATCTAGACTTAATATGTTTATAGAAGATAAAGAGTTTGAAGCAACTATCAAGTTAAGATATAGAAATGAAGGCTATAAGTGCAGGATAGTAATAAAAGATGATAAAGCTTATATAAGCTTATATGATGAAGCTTTTGGAGTAGCTTGTGGACAATATGGTGTTATCTATATAGATGATATGATTGTAGGATCTGGAGAGATAGTAGGGGTTGATGGATTGTAAATGATTATTAGTAATTTGTTATTGGTAAATAGTGATTGATTTAAAGAAATATCATTTTCTAAGAAAACAAAATTACATGTTTAAACATACAATAAGTTAATAAATTGTATGATACAACATACAATTTAAAAGGAAATCGTATGGAAAAGCTAGAGATTTTAGAAGTATTAAATGAATGGAACTACTGGAACAAAGATTTACCAAAAACTTTTTCAAGAGATTTTTATGATGATAAAATATCTTCTTTTATAAAAAATGATGAGATTTTAGTTTTAAAAGGCATTAGAAGATGTGGAAAATCTACACTTTTATTAAATCAAATAAAAAAACTAATCAAACAAGGTGTAAGCAAAAATGATATATTGTTTATAAACCTTGAAGATCCAAGATTTATAAACCACTTAAATGTAGAGTTTTTACAAAAGATAAAAGATACATATTTAGAGTATTTAAACCCACAAGCAAAACCATATATATTTTTAGATGAGATACAAAATGTACCTTTTTGGGAAAAATGGGTAAATAAAGAGTATGAATTAAAGCTTTCAAATATTGTAATAACAGGTTCAAACTCATCAATGCTAAGTGGTGAAATAGCTACAAGTTTAAGTGGAAGATATATAAGTGTGGAAGTGTTTCCACTTAGTTTTAAAGAGTTTTTACACTTTAAAGAGATAAAAATAGCTTCAAAACTTGATTTTGTGGATAAAAAAATAGATATAAATAGAGCCTTTGAAGAGTATTTGGATTTTGGAGCTTTTCCAAAAGTTTTGGATTATGAGAAAAATTATAAAAAAGAGTTACTAAATACCTATAAAGAGAGCATTCTTTTAAATGATATTGTTGCTAGATATAAGCTAAAAAGTTTTGATACACTTGAAGAGTTAGCAGCATTTTTATTAAGTAATAGTGGTATTATTCAAAGTATTACAAAGATAAAAAATAGCTTTAATATCTCTTTTGATATGGCAAGAGACTATCTTGAATATCTAAAAAATGCTTATATGGTTTTTGAAATAAGAAAGTTTGATTACTCTTTAAGAAAACAAAATTTAAATGATAAAAAATATTATAGTGCAGATTTAGGCTTGTCAAATCTTTATAGAGTAGCAAATCTAAAATACAAGGGTGCAAATCTTGAAACTATTGTGGCTTTAGAGCTTATTAGAAAAGGTTTTGACATATACTATTACAAGACACAAAATAGCCTTGAAGTTGATTTTGTTGTAGTAAAAAACAACCAAATAATAGAGCTTATACAAGTTTCAAAATCTTTAGAAAATGACAAAACAAAGAGTAGAGAACTAGCAGTTTTTCAAAAAACTATAGATGAACTAAACCTTGAAAATGTAAAATGTACTATTTTAACTGAAGATAAAAGTAGTAAAATTATAGATGATAAGCTTGAAATCAGAGTAAAAAATATTTTGGAGTGGTTGATATAAGAGGTGCTATTTAGGGGTATTTTGGTATATTAAGTTATTCTTACAATGTTAATAAGCTTTTAATACAAATTGTGATAAAATAACATAAATTTTAGATTTAATTCCTAACTTAAAGGATATATTGTGGATAGATATGAGATAGTAAGTGGTACAGCAAATCCAGAGTTTGCAAAAAAGGTTGCTGATGCTTTAGGCAAAGAGATAGCTGATGTTCAGGTAAATAGATTTAGTGATGGTGAGATAAATGTAAGTATTACCAAAAGTGTAAGAGGGAATGATATATTTATTATTCAACCAACTTGTGCACCAACAAATGACAACCTTATGGAGTTACTTATAATAGTAGATGCGTTCAAAAGAAGTAGTGCAGGAACAATCAATGCAGTTATTCCATATTTTGGATATGCAAGACAAGATAGAAAAGCAGCTCCTAGAGTGCCAATAAGTGCAAAACTTGTAGCAGATATGCTAGAGACTGCTGGAGTTGATAGAGTAATTACTATAGATTTACATGCAGCACAAATTCAAGGTTTCTTTTCAATCCCTGTTGATCATCTACTAGGGAGTATGATATTTGTAGAGTATATTAAGGCAAAAAATCTTAAAAACCCTATTATAGCAAGTCCTGATATTGGTGGAGTAGCAAGAGCTAGAAGCTATGCAGAGCAACTAGGGTATGATCTAGTAATAGTAGATAAAAAAAGAGAAAAAGCAAATCAATGTGAAGTTATGAATATCATAGGTGAAGTTGAGGGCAAAGATGTAATAATGCTTGATGATATAGTTGATACTGCTGGGACTTTGGTAAAAGCAGCAGAGATTTTAAAAGCTAGAGGTGCTACATCAGTTATGGCATGTTGTACTCATGGGGTTTTAAGTGGTCCAGCTTATGAAAGACTTAATAGCGAGGCTTTAGATGAGCTTGTAATCTCTGATACTATTCCTCTAAAACAGAGCCATCCAAAAATAACAGTTTTAACAGCTAGTGGTATAATGGCAAAAACTATCAAAAAAATACATGACAATGAGTCAATAAATGTTATGTTCAATTATTGTAGAAAATCGTAGAGTATTATAGATTATTTAAGGAATTTAGTTGCAAAAAAATATTAGAAATTTTAGTATTATAGCCCATATAGATCATGGTAAATCAACTTTGGCTGATAGGATTATACAAGAGTGTTCAGCTATAAGTGATAGAGAGATGACATCTAGAGTTATGGACAATATGGATATAGAAAAAGAAAGAGGCATAACCATCAAAGCCCAAAGTGTAAGGCTAAATTACACAAAAGATGGGCAAGAATATGTGCTAAACCTTATAGATACCCCAGGGCATGTTGATTTTAGTTATGAGGTAAGTAGAAGTTTGGCTTCAAGTGAGGGAGCTTTACTTATAGTTGATAGTACTCAAGGAGTTGAGGCTCAAACTATAGCAAATGTCTATATTGCACTAGATAATGATCTTACTCTTTTGCCTGTAGTAAATAAAATAGATCTTCCATCAGCAGATCCAGATAGAGTTTTAAGTGAAGTTGAAGAGGCTATTGGGCTTGATTGTACTGAAAACAATCTAATAAGTGCAAAAACAGGACTTGGTGTAAGAGATCTTATAGACTCTATAGTAGATAGGATCCCAGCTCCAAGTGGAGATGAAAATGCTCCAACAAAGGCTCTTATTTATGATAGTTGGTTTGATAACTATTTAGGTGCTTTAGCTCTTGTTAGAGTCTATGATGGATCTATCAAAAAGGGACAAATGATAAGAGTTATGGGTACAGGTGCAGCTCATCAGGTGATCTCTTTGATGTATCCACATCCTATAAGAAGAACTGAAACAAATGAGATAAAAACAGGAGAGATTGGTATAGTAGTTCTTGGGCTAAAGAGTGTAGATGCTATAGCCGTAGGTGATACTATGACTGATAATAAAACTCCTACAGCATCTCCTATAGATGGGTTTGAACCAGCTAAAAGCTTTGTTTTTGCAGGACTTTATCCTATAGAAACTGATAAATTTGAAGATCTAAGAGAGGCTTTGAGTAAACTCAAACTAAATGATAGCTCTATAACATATGAGCCAGAAAGCTCACATGCTCTAGGGAGTGGATTTAGAACTGGATTTTTGGGTATGCTTCATATGGAAGTTATCAAAGAAAGGTTAGAGCGAGAGTTTAACCTAGACTTAATAGCTACTGCACCTACAGTTGTATATAAGGTAGTGATGACTGATGGAAGTGAAATAGAGATACAAAATCCAAGTGAGCTACCTAGTCCAAATAGTATAGAAAAGATTTTAGAGCCTTATGTAAGATCAACTATTTTAGTTCCAGATGAGTTTTTGGGTAATATGATAAAGCTTTTAAATGATAAAAGAGGTATTCAAAAAAAGATGGATTATCTAGGTAAAAGAGTCTTATTAGAGTATGAACTACCTTTAAATGAGATAATTATGGATTTTTATGATAAGCTAAAAAGCTCTACAAAGGGTTATGCAAGTTTTGATTATGAGCCTATTGGATATAAAGAAGGAGATCTTGTAAAGCTTGATGTTAGAGTAGCTGGAGATATAGTAGATGCACTATCTATCATAGTACCAAAAAGTAAAGCTCAAAGCAAAGGAAGAGATTTTGTAGCTCAACTAAAAGAGCTTATTCCAAGGCAACTTTTTGAAGTAGCTATTCAAGCTAGTATTGGTAATACTATAATAGCTAGAGAAACAGTGAAATCTATGGGTAAAAATGTTACTGCAAAGTGTTATGGTGGTGATATAACAAGAAAAAGAAAGCTTTTAGAAAAGCAAAAAGAGGGTAAAAAACGTATGAAATCTATAGGAAAAGTAGATGTACCTCAAGAGGCTTTTATGGCGGTATTGAAAATAGACTAATGAGATGTATAGTTTGTCAAAGATTATCATGGAATATCATATGTCAAACTTGTCAAAATAATCTTCTTCAAGCTTCTTTGTTTACAAGAGAGCTTGAAGATGGATTTAAGGTTTATAGCTTTTATAAACATAGTGAAATACAAGAGCTTTTAAATGCTAAATATCACTTTTTTGGTGATAGAATATATAAAATCCTTTTACAACACTCTTTTGTTAAGTTTGCAAAAAACTTTGAATTTGAATCAAATCTTTTGGCTATAGCTATAGATGATAGGGTTGGAAAGTTTTTTTCACATACTGCATTATTAACAAAGAGCCTAAAATCACCCTATATTAAACCCTATTACAATATACTAAAAGCACAAAATAAGATCAAATATGCAGGAAAATCACTAGAATTTAGAAAACAAAATAAAAGAGATTTTATATATAGTGGTAAGAAAAACCAAAATGTGATTTTAGTTGATGATATAATTACAACTGGTAGCACTATGCTTGAAGCAAATGAGACTTTAAAAACGTATGGTTGTAATGTATTATTTGGTATAGTATTAAGTGATGCAAAACTCTAATTTTTGAGATATATTTAATTTTTGACTATTTAGCTATTTGTATAATTTGTATTTTTAGATATTTAGTGTATAATAAAGATTAAATTGTATTATAAGAGGGTTTTTTATGGATATTTTACCAGCTATAGATCTAAAAGATGGCAAAGCAGTTAGGCTTACAAAAGGTGTTATGGATAGTGCTAAAATATATAGCGATGAACCGTGGCAAGTAGCAAAAAGATTTGAAGAGCTAGGAAGCAAATGGGTACATATAGTAGATCTTAATGGTGCTTTTAAGGGTGAACCAGCAAACCTGGAGCAGATTAAAAAGATAAGAGAAAATTGCAATCTCAAAATAGAATTAGGTGGTGGTATAAGAGATGAAGATACTATAAAAATGTATCTTGAGCTTGGTGTTGATAGGTTAATACTAGGCTCTATTGCTCTAAAAGATCCCCAGTTTGTTAAGTCTATGGCAAAAAAATATCCAATAGCAGTTGGTATAGATGCTGTTGATGGTATGGTTGCAGTTGAAGGATGGGCAGAGCTAAGTAGTATAAAAGCTATCACTTTAGCCAAGCAGTTTGCTGATGCTGGAGTTGAAGCTATAATTTGTACCGATATAAGCAAAGATGGTATGCTTTGTGGGGTAAATGTAGGCTTTACTGAAACTATAGCAGATGCTAGTAATTTAGATACTATAGCAAGTGGTGGAGTAAAAGACATAGAAGATATAAAAGCTTGTAAAAATAGTGGTAAAATAAGTGGTGTTATAGTAGGAAAAGCCTTTTATGAAGGTAGGCTTGATCTTCAAGAGGCTTTTAGTATAGTAGGTTAAAATGTTCAAAAGTAGTAGTATTAGAGCAAAGTTTTTGTTAGCACTTGTGCTAACAATAATATTTACTTTAGAAATAACAGGTATATTTCAATACTACTATATGTATAACTACAATAAATCATATGTTTTTGAAAAAATAAAACTTTCACAATCTATTATAAAAAATGAACTTAATACTCTTATTATACAAAATGATTCTATTTGTGATAAGATTAAAAATGATTCTAGGGTAGTAGCTTCACTTTTTATAATAGATAATTATATGGATCAAAACAATACTTCAAATGATATCTTTAATGGTATGAAAAAAGATCTTTTAGAACATATTTCCAATAAAATAACTTTACTTAATAATTTAAGCTATACTTTGTATGATAAAGAGGGTAGATTAGTAAGTCATATGTTAGTAAGTGATACAATAGGCAAAAAAGAGGCTATAGGAATCTTTAAAGATGGTAAAAGTGAAGGGTTAAGTCCTACAAATTATAAAAAAGTAGATCTTATAGCAGATGTTAAACTAGAGCAAAGTTTTATTAATAACCAAGATAACTTTGAGCAATATAAGATAGAGTATAAAGAGATAAATGAAAATAAGTTTTTGGTGATAGCTAAATATGTGAAGATTTATAGAGATGATAAACTTTTAGGACACTTAAAGCTAGAGAGATTTGTAGATGATTCATATATTAAAGCAATGGCTCAAAAAACAAAAACTACATTTGATATTATTTTTGACAATAAAGGTTTTGACTATATTAAAAATAACTTTAATATAAATGATTTTGATGAGTTGATAGAAGTAGGTGATAAGTTTATAAAGAGTGATCAATTTGTATTTAATGGTGATACTATATATATACTAAATGCTGTTTCAAAAGATGAGTTTAATCTACTTCTTAAAGATGGTATCTTAATAATGCTTATATCTGTATTTATATCATTTATAATAATTATACCTGTGCTTTATTTTGTAATAAGTTTAGATATCTTAAATCCTATACAAAGATTATTTGATGCTACAAAGGCTATAAAAGATAATAATTATGATATAGATTTGAAAATAGAGACAAGTGATATAACTCTTAAATCTTTTGCTTCTTCTTTTGTCTCTATGATAGAAAAGATCAAACAAAGAGATAAAGAGATAAAAATAAGAAACTTTCATGATAAATTAATAGCATCTTGTTCTGCTAAGTTTATCAATCAAGATGAATTTAATGATCAGGTACATAGTGCTTTAAAACTTATTAAAAAGGCATTAAAAGCTCAAAAAATCTCATTGCTTACATTTGTACCAGAGTCGAAATTTATTAAAAAAGAGTATGTTTTAGGAACTGTTTGTAAATATGCAAATATCTGTAAGAAATGTAAAACAATAGATAATATTTTAAAAATCAATAGAAAAGAGCTATTTTTTATCAATAATCTAAAAGAAGAAGATAGATTTGTTCACTGTAAATTGGCAAAAGAGGATAGAATTAAGTCTATGGTAGTAATACCTATATTTCATAAAGATGAAAGATTAGCAGCACTTATATTGGAGTTTAGTGATAATAAAAACTTATTAGATGAAAACTACTCATATTTACTTAAGCCTTTGGCTAATATCTTTGGAAATGTTATAAACCAAGAGATACAAGAAGAGCTTAATACAAATAGAGAGCAAATGTTACTCCAACAATCCAAAATGGCGGCAATGGGAGAGATGATAGGGAATATTGCTCATCAATGGAGGCAACCATTAAGTGCTATAACTACAGCTTCAAGTGGTTTAAAACTAAAACAAGAGTTTGGATTGATAACTCCAAATGATATAGATGAGTTTAATAAATCTATCTTAGAACATGCTAATTATTTATCTAAAACTATAGATGATTTTAGAAACTTTTTTAAAGAATCCAAAGAGATAGAGAAGTTTGATATAAAAAGATTAATAGATAGCTCTACAAAGTTAGTAGAATCATCTTATAAACATTCTCATATAGATTTAAAAGTAAATATAATAGATAATACCTTTGTAAATAGTTATTTTAGAGAGGCTATGCAAGCTATGATCAATCTACTCAACAATGCAAAAGATGCAGTTATTAGTAATAATGAAGAGGTAAAAGTAGTTTTAGTAGATGTTTTTAGACAAAATAATGATTTGGTAATAAGTATTCAAGATAATGGTGGTGGTATCTTAGATGAGATAAAAGAGAAGATATTTGAGCCATATTTTACCACAAAACATCAAAGTCAAGGTACAGGAATAGGACTATATATGAGTAGTGAAATAGTATCTAAACATTTAAAAGGTAAAATAACTGTAGAAAATAAAACCTTTTGGTATGGTAATAAAGAGTATTTTGGAGCTAATTTTAGAGTTTTTTTACCTTTGGATAATAAAGTAGAAATATAAAATGGTAGTAAATATTTCAAAAATCAAAACAGAAGCTTTGTTGCTTTTTGCAAAAGAGCTAATACAAACATATATATACAACGATGAAAAGATCTTTTTTGTAGATGAAGAGACTACACTATTTGTAGAAAATCAGACATTAAATATCTATAAAGAGATAAAAAAAGTATTATATAAAGATGAATATTATATGGCTCAAAAGAGTGTACACTCTAGGCTTATTATGAAATATTTTGCATTTTTAAATAAAGAAATATCCTCAAAGATAAAGATGGGAGAGGCTTTTAATCCTTCTGTTTTACTTTTTTCTATGTTGGCTACATGGTTTTTAGAGCTAGGTAGAGAAAAAAAATCAAAAGAGTATTTGTATTTTTCTTTATTTACTTATGGAGATATTTATGATTTGATGTTTGTAAAGACAAAAGACATCCAATATAAAGCATTAAATATCAAAATGGTAGAGATAGCTGAGAGCATAATATATAATTTAGAAAATTTAAAAAGTTAATTTGAGGTGAAGAGTGTTAGTTATAAATAGTGTTGATGAGTTAAAAAGTGCTATCAAACAACAAAATGGAAAAACTATAGGATTTGTACCAACTATGGGTGCTTTACATGATGGGCATATATCTCTTATAAAAAAGGCTAGAGCAGAAAATGAGATTGTAGTAGTCTCTATTTTTGTTAATCCAACACAATTTTTAGCAGGAGAGGATCTAGATAAATATCCCAAAAAAATAGAAGTAGATGAAAAAATATGTAGATTATGTAATGTAGATATTGTTTTTGCTCCTAATATAGAAGAGATCTATACAAATAGTGATGAGGTAAAAATCATAGCACCAAATAATAAATCATATATTTTAGAAGGATTTGTTAGAGCAGGGCATTTTGATGGAGTATTAAGAGTTGTTTGTAAACTTTTTAATCTAGTCAAACCAACAAATGCATATTTTGGTAAAAAAGATGCACAACAACTTGTATTGATAGAACAGATGGTAAAAGATCTTTTTATGGATATCAATATAGTTGCATGTGAACTTATAAGAGATAGTGATGGCTTAGCACTTAGCAGTAGAAATATATATTTAGATAAAGAACAAAGACAAAAAGCTCTATCTTTATCTAAATCATTACATACAGCAGCCAAAAAAGTAGGCTCTGGGATTATGGATATACAAAGTATAGAGGAGTCTATGCTTGATGTTTTAAGTGAAGTTAAGCTTGATTATATAGCTTTTGTAGATAGAGAATTTAATCAAATAAAAACAATTATTCCAAAAAATAGTATTATACTTGTAGCTGCAAAAGTAGGAGATACTAGGCTTATTGATAATATTTGGATCTAATAAGAATAAGCCCAAAAGTTGTATTTTGGGCTAAAATTAAAAGATTACACCACTGCTTGGTTCATTGTTTTGTGTAGTATTTGGATCTTCTAGCTTAGAAGTATCTGTAAAATACTCTGTTTGTCCGTTGATTTTGGAACTATATACACCTGATGGTATTTCAAAATGTCTTGGAATTTGTGGATAAACGTTGAGATATTGTTCAAAGAAGTATCTAAAAACAGGAGCCGTACTTCTTCCACCAGTTTCTACTCTTGACATTGGGGTATTATCATCATTGCCATACCAAACAATCACTTGAATAGAAGGAGAGTATCCACAAAACCAGTTATCTACATTGTTATTGGTTGTTCCTGTTTTTCCAGCAAGTTCAATATCAGCTACTCTAGCACCTCTTCCTGTTCCTTTTTGGACTACATTTTTTAAAATATCTGTCATCAAATAGGCTTGTTCTGGTGAGGTAAATTGTTTTTTTTCTGATATAAAGTTGATAATTTGTCCATTTGGATTGGTTATTGATTTGATTAATATAGGCTCTACTTGAGTACCTTGATTTGAAAACATAGTAAAGAGCCGACTAAATTCTAGAGGTGATATTCCAAAACTTCCAAGAGATATAGATAGATCTTTTGGGATGTTTTTAAATCCAAAAGAGGTAAGTTTATCATACACTATATCAAGTCCTATATCTGAAACTAGATTTATGGTAGCTAGATTTCTTGATAGAGTTAATGCCTCTTTTAAAGAGATAAATCCTTTTAGATTGTTTTCATAATTTGTAGGTTGCCACACTTTAGCTTCAAGTTCAGAGATTTTATACTCATACGTTCTAGAAATATCTACTAAACTACTATTTGTACCATATCCCATATCTAAAGCTATTTGATAAAAAAATGGCTTAGCACTACTTCCAGGTTGTCTTTTTGATTGTGTTGCTCTATTAAAAGATGATGTATTATAATCAATTCCACCAATAAGAGCCAAAACACTACCAGTAGCACTCTCTGTTACTACTAAGGCTCCGTTTAATGATTTGCTAAAATTACCCTTAGGATCTCGTTTTTTAATCTCATTATATCCATAAATAAGAGCATTTTGTGCTAAAAGTTGAGTTTTTAAATCTATAGTTAAATAGATTTTATATCCACCTGTTTTAATATCAGGTAAATAGCTACCCATAGTTCTTAAAATCTCATCTATTACATAAGGAGCTTTGTTTTGTGTTAGAGTTTGATCAAAAACTTCAGGCTCAAGATCACTAAATTGATTATACTCATTTTCGTTAATCCAACCTAACTCAAACATTCTTTTTAACACTACATTTGCTCTAGCTAGTGAAAATTTATAGTTTTTTGTAGGATCATAAAAGCTAGGAGCTCTAGGAAGTGATACTAACATAGCTATTTCTTTTAGATTTAGCTCATATGGTTCTTTTTTAAAGTAACCCAAACTTGCAGTTTTTATTCCATAATAGCCATGCCCAAAGTAGATTTCATTGAAATATCTAAATAAAATCTCCTCTTTAGTTAGGATTTGTTCTAATCTTATAGATAAAATAGCCTCTTTAATCTTTCTTTCTAGCTTTTTTTCTCTACTTAAAAGCATAGTTTTTACTAACTGTTGTGTTAGAGTACTAGCTCCTTCAGTGAATTTACCTGATTGGATATTTTTTGCCATAGCTCTTATAATAGCCTCTTCATTGATACCATAGTGTTCAAAAAATTGTGTATCTTCTATAGCTAAAAGAGCCTCTATAAGTCTAGATGGTAGTTCATCATAGTTAGCCAATATTCTATGCTCATCTTCAAAAAGATTTGCTACAAGTTCACCATTTGTATCATAAAATTGTGTAGTTAGCTTGGGTCTATAGTCTAAGATTTTATCTAAATCAAATCTTATTTGTGAATAAATATATAAAACAAATATAGATATTGCCACAATAAAGAGTAAAATAGTACCTAGAAGAAATTTTTTTATCATATTATTCTCTTTTTTTTCTATATTTAAAATTTGAGCTTATAAGTTGTTTTGTATATTCATCTTTTGGAGTTTTTAATATATCCAATGTTTTTCCATACTCAACAATTTTGCCATTTTTGATAATAATAACATCTTGACAAAACTCTGTAATAATAGAGATATCATGTGTTACAAAAACTATTTTTAGATTCATCTTAAGAGATATCTCTTTTATTAGTGAGATAATAAGCTCTTTTGATTTGGTATCAAGTGCTGTTGTTGGTTCATCTAGCAAAAGTAGTTTTGGATTATTACTTAAAGCCATAGCAATAATCACTCTTTGAAGTTGTCCACCACTTAGTTCACTTGGGAATCTTTCGAGTAAATTTTTATCTAAACCTACAAGAGATAAAAGCTCTATTTGTTGTTTTTTATTTACAAAAAATTGATTTTTTATCTTTGTAAGAGGAGATAGCGAAGAAAATGGATTTTGTGGAACAAAACCTATATTTTGTGCATTTAGTTCAAAGCTTGAGCTTATCTCTTTTTTATATGTAAGATTTGGTGGTATTAGATCTAAAAGTGCTTTTATAGTCAAAGACTTTCCACTACCACTTTCACCTATAAGTGCAGTTGATTTGTCTATTTGAAAAGATATATCTAATAATACTTTATCAATATGCTTTACAAATATAGAGTTTATTTCAATCAAGCTTTTCCTTTTTTACTTAAAATAGAGCTTCATCCATTTGTGCTGGAATCTCTAGTCCCATTAGCTTTAAAATAGTTGGAGCTATATTATTTAGCCCACCATCTTTTATATTTTTTACATTTTTATCGATTATAAAACAAAAAACATCTCCAACTGTATGGTTTGTAAGAGTATTTCCATCA
>Ga0172377_10000091_pt1 | contig 74545 bp, 75 predicted proteins | sample Pumphouse3metaG_FD_119749 | JGI IMG/M metagenome (GOLD analysis project Ga0172377, IMG submission 119749) | Leachate microbial communities from a municipal landfill in Southern Ontario, Canada - Pumphouse #3 metaG | ecosystem: Engineered > Solid waste > Landfill > Unclassified | place: Canada...
CTAAATAAAGATTGGCTTCTTTTTATAAATTCTTGTGGTAGTGGCTCTTTGAAAGACGGCTCTTGTGATGAAGTTAAAAAAATAGTTGAGTTAAGTTTAAAGTTGAATTAATTATTTTTTTCTCTTTTATATAATAAGGTATTTATTTTAACAAATAAAAAATAAATTATATGAACAGTTTATCAGAGGTTGAGAAAAGGGTAATAATTGATGAAGGGACAGAGAAGCCCTTTTCAGGTGAATATGTAGATACTAGTGGGGATGGCTTATATATCTGCCGTCAGTGTGAAGCTCCGCTATATAATTCAACTGCTAAATTTGTGTCTGATTGTGGTTGGCCTAGTTTTGATCAAGAAATTGAGGGAGCGGTCAGTAAAAACTTAGATGCTGATGGTTATCGCACTGAGATAACTTGCGCTCGTTGTGGCGGGCATTTAGGTCACGTCTTTACTGGCGAGCAATTAACTGACAAGAATACTCGTCACTGTGTTAATTCTATTTCAATGAAATTTATTCCTCTAAAATAATTTTATGACAAAAAAAATAGTGTTAGCTGGGGGGTGTTTTTGGGGGCTTGAAGAGTTAATTAGAACTCAGCCCGGAGTTATTAAAACTAGAGTTGGTTATACTGGTGGTGAAAATGAAAATCCTAGCTATGAGAATCATCCTGGACACGCTGAGGCAGTAGAGATTGAATATGACTCCTTTAAAACTTCATATCAAGCTATTTTAGATTTCTTTTTTAGGATTCATAATCCTAGTACTCTAAATAGACAAGGAAATGATATTGGTAACTCCTATCGTTCAGCTATTTTTTATGGGAATGATGAAGAAAAAATAGAGGCAGAAAAATTCATTGAAATTGTTAATGAGCCAAAGCGTTGGGAGGGTCCGGTTGTGACTAGCCTAGAGCCATTAAGCACTTTCTATCCAGCTGAAGATCATCATCAAAAATATTTACAAAAAAATTCCGGCGGCTATACTTGCCATGCTCTTTACTTTGATAGCTTCATGAAGTAAAACAAGTTCTAATAACTCATAATTTTAATATTTTGCATTATTTTTTAGCGTTTGCTCGTTGTTATTTTAAGCGTTCGCTTTTTTGACTTTCGCTTTAATTTATGGGATTATATAGGAAAGATTAGTCTAGAGTATTAGATTGATATATTTACCTAATAATAAATTAAGGCCTTAGATTAATAGCCATTTAGCTGTCAGGCTATCTAAAAAATATGAATAATGACAAAAAATATGTTAAGGAAATAACTAATATTGAGGATGACTTTGCTAAGTGGTATACCGATATTGTTCTTAAGGCTGGTTTGGCTGATTATGTCGATATTAAAGGCTTTATGGCAATTAAGCCTTATGGTTTTGCTATTTGGGAAAATATTCAAAAATATGCCAATGAGGCATTTAAAAAAGTTGGAGTGAAAAACCTATATCTACCATTGCTTATTCCTGAAGATTTACTAAATAAAGAAAAAGCTCATATTGCAGGATTTGCACCTGAGGTAGCCTGGGTGACTCATGGCGGCGATCAAAAATTGGAAAATAGATTATGTATTAGACCAACCTCTGAAACATTATTTGCTACTTTGTATGCTAAATGGACAGAGTCATGGCGCGATTTACCGATGATGTATAATCAATGGTGCAGTGTTGTTCGTTGGGAAAAAGAAACAAAACCCTTTCTGCGATCTAGAGAATTTTTGTGGCAGGAAGGGCATACAGTCCACGAGACTGCTAAAGAGGCACAAGATTTAACTCTAAGCATCTTAGATATCTATAAAAAGCTGATTGAGGAAAAGTTAGCAATACCCGTTCTACAAGGGGAGAAAACTGCTAGTGAAAAGTTTGCTGGGGCTGAGAATACTTATTCAGTAGAAACTTTAATGCATGATGGTAAGGCATTACAAGCGGGCACTAGTCACTATTTTGGACAGAATTTTAGTAAGCCATTTAATATTAAGTTTATCAACAGACATGAGCAAGAAGAGTTTGCTTACCAAACTTCCTGGGGGGTTAGCACTAGATTAATCGGTGCGGTTATTATGGCTCATGGGGATAATCGTGGCCTAAAATTACCACCAGAAATTGCACCAATTCAAGCGATTATTATTCCTATCTCAGTAACTGATGAAGCAGTGATGCTTAAGGTTGAGGAATTAGTTAGTGCTTTAGGGGATGAGTTTAGGGTAGAGATTGATAAAAGAGACAATTATACGCCTGGATACAAGTTCAATGACTGGGAAATGAAAGGCGTTCCAGTTAGAATTGAAATTGGCCCTAAGGATATTTTAGCTAATCAATGTATTTTTGTTGAGCGTGACACTGGCAATAAACAGGTGGTTAAATTTGATGACGTCAAGCTAAAATTAAAAGAAACGCTGACTAATATCCAAGAAAGAATGTTTGCTGATTGTCAAAAAAATATGATTGATAGAACTTTTTCAGTTAGTAGTTTAGCTGAGTTTATTGATACGATTAATAAGAAGCAGGGTTACATTAAAGCCATGTGGTGTGGCAATAGTGAATGTGAAGCAGAGATAAAAGATAAGACCGGGGCCAAGTCTCGTTGTATCCCATTTGAACAGGAGAACATTGCTGATAATTGTGTAGTTTGCGGTAAGAAGGCCAAGCATTTAGTATTTTGGGGAAGACAGTATTAATATCATTCAGTCTATTTATTAAAAGAAAAATAATCTACAATTTGATGTATGTATTTATTTTTCACATCGACTCTAAATATCGTATATCAAGCTATACGTACTTATTTCTAATTGATTAAAGTAGCTGAGCTATATTTTCGTTATAGTAAATTAATAAATTATGATTAATAAACAAAAACTTTTTTCATACTTTGAAAAAATAAACTATAACCTTGAAGATGAGCTCGACAAAACAAAAAAAGAATGTCAGAAATGAAAGGGATTCTTGCCGATTTTCGAGGATTAAATGAAAAAATAATATAACATTTGTTATATTTATGATTAAACTCTTAAAATACTTAAAACCATATACCCTAGAATTAATAGCGCTAATAGCGCTTGTTTTTGCTACAGTGGCCGCTACGCTGGAGCTACCTGGTTATATGGCCGTTATTATCAACGAAGGTATTATCAAAGCCGATAACTCGATAATTTTCTATAACGGTCTCATCATGCTGTTAATTGCTTTAGCTGGTGGTCTTTGTACTATTGGTGTCGGCTATTTATCCTCAAGAATAGCTAGTGCTTTTAGTCGTGACTTGAGAAATAAGCTATTTTCAAAGATTGAAAGCTTTTCTTTAATTGAATTTAATAAATTTTCTACTGCCTCACTTATCACTCGCTCAACTAATGATGTTCAACAAATTCAAACCACCATGGTGATGCTTTTGCGGATGGTCTTACAGGCTCCAATAATGGGACTCTGGGCAATTTATAAGGCATACCATTTAGCAGCCTCATTATCTTGGATTATTGCCTTAGGAGTCATTGTATTGATTGGTGCCGTATCAGTTATTTTTGCGATTGCTTTACCTAAGTTTAAAGCTTTACAAAAATTAGTTGATAAATTAAATCTAGTTACGCGCCAAAACTTAACCGGGTTACGGGTTATTCGAGCTTTTAATAATGAACAAGTGGAGCAGACAAAATTTGAGGAGGTTAACCTTGAGTTAACGGCTACTAATCTTTTCGTGAATCGTTTAATGGTGGTGATGCAGCCAGCCATGATGTTAATTTTAAATTTGACCTCGGTTCTTATTGTTTGGTTGGGAGCCCAATTGATTAGCAGTGGCTCTTTATCAGTTGGTGACATGATTGCCTTTATGCAATACGCAATGCAGGTAATTATGGCTTTTCTAATGATCTCTATTATGTTTATTATGGTCCCTAGGGCCTCAGTCTCAGCTAGCAGAGTTAATGAAGTTTTGGGGACGGAATTAACAATTAAAGATCCAGAAAAGCCAATCTCATCAAAGGATCATAATGGGGGAGTGGTTGAATTTAAAAACGTCAGCTTTCATTATCCTGGAGCCGATAGTCCGGTTTTAGAAAATATATCTTTCGTTGCCAAGTCGGGAGAAACCACGGCTTTTATTGGCTCTACTGGTTCAGGAAAATCAACTTTAATTAATTTGATCCCGAGATTTTATGATGTTAGTTCTGGTAAAATTTTAATTAATGGGATTGATTTACGTGATTATCGTTTGGAGGATCTATATAATAAAATAGGTTACGTACCTCAGAAAGGGGTTTTGTTTTCCGGTACTGTTGAATCAAATATAAAATATGGGGCGCCAGATGCTTCCGAGGCTGATTTGAAACAAGCTGTTACTACGTCTCAGGCACTCGAGTTTGTAGAAAACTTAAAAAATACTTATCAGTCGTCGATTGCTCAAGGAGGGGCTAATGTTTCTGGTGGTCAGAAGCAGAGATTAGCGATAGCCCGAGCAATTATCAAGCAGCCAGAAATATTTATCTTTGATGATAGTTTTTCTGCTTTAGATTTTAAAACTGATGCCAATCTTCGTGCTTCGTTAGAGGCAGTGACAAAAAATAAAACAGTGTTGATCGTTGCTCAAAGAGTCTCCACTATTTTATCAGCTGAGCAAATTATTGTACTTGATGCTGGTAAAATTGTTGGTATTGGCAGCCATCAAGAATTATTCAAAAATTGTGATATCTACCGCGAAATTGTTAATTCGCAGTTATCTGAAAGTGATTTAAAAAATCTCCTATGAAAGAAGATAATAACAAGCAAATAGCTAGTGCTCCTATAATTGCTCCTAAGGGACATGGCGGGCCAGGCGGCGGAAAAATGCGCGTTGTTGAAAAACCTAAGAATTTTTCAAAGGCGATGAAACAATTAATTTCTTACTTAAAGGTTTTTTGGTTACCAATAATTTTTGTTTTTATCTTTGCTATTTCTAGCACTATCTTTCTTATTGTCAGCCCTAAATTATTAGGAAACATGACTTCACAGATATATAGTGATTTAATGGCTAATCTACCAATAAATTTCAGTATTCTCAAAAACATAGCGATTAAACTTTTAGCTTTATATGCTTTAAGCTCAGGTTTAGCCTACGCTCAGGGTTGGATTATGACTGGTGTCTCTCAAAAAATAGCTTATCGTTTACGTCGTGATATTTCTGAAAAAATAAATCGCTTGCCGTTAGCCTATTTTGATAAAAGAACTTATGGCGAGGTTTTATCTCGAGTAACTAATGATGTTGATACTGTTAGTCAAACGCTAAACCAGAGTTTGTCACAAATAATTACCTCGATTACTACGCTTTTAGGAATTTTAATCATTATGCTTATTATCTCTTGGGAGATGACGGTGGTAGCTATAATCTTAGTTCCTCTAAGCCTATTTTTGATCAGTCGGATTGTAAAAAAATCGCAACATTACTTTAAAGCTCAGCAAGACTCCTTGGGAGAAATTAATGGTCACATAGAAGAGATGTATGCTGGTCATAATGTCATGCGGGTGTTTAATGGCGAAAAACGCTCGGTTAAAAAATTTAAGTTGATTAATGCCAAGCTTTATAATAGTGCGTGGAAATCTCAATTTTTGTCAGGCTTAATGATGCCACTAACTACTTTCATTGGTAATTTAGGTTTCATTGGGGTATCCGTTTTAGGTGCTTGGTTAGTTATTCAGGGTCGAATTAGAATTGGTGACATTCAAGCCTTTATTCAATATGTGAATCAATTTAATCGACCAGTTATTCAGATTGCTAATATTGCTAATGTGCTGCAGTTAACTGCTGCAGCCGCTGAACGGGTTTTTGAATTCTTAGCTGAAGGAGAAGAGCCTGATGAGGCTCATAAAAAACAAATTCCTAAAAATATTAAAGGAGAAATAGAGTTTGATCATGTTGTCTTTGCTTATAATCCTGATAAAAATATCATTAAAGATTTCAGTGCTCATATTAAGGCTGGACAAAGAGTGGCCATCGTTGGGCCAACTGGCGCTGGCAAAACAACGATAGTTAATTTATTGATGCGCTTTTATGAAATTAAGCAGGGCACGATTAAAATAGATGGAGTTGATATTCGTGAGTATAAACGCTCTGATTTACGTCATATATTTGCCATGGTATTACAAGATGCTTGGCTTTTTAATGGCACAATTCGTGATAATATTGCTTATGGACAGCCAGAAGCAAGTGATGCTGAGATTACTAAAACAGCTCAGGCAGCTCAACTTGATCACTTCATCCATTCTCTCCCTCAGGCTTATAACTTTACGTTAAATGAGGAGGCGGATAATATTTCTCAAGGAGAAAAGCAATTATTAACTATTGCTCGGGCAATGCTAATTAAGACTCCAATATTAATTCTTGACGAAGCTACCAGTTCAGTTGATACTCGTACGGAAATTTTAATCCAGAAGGCAATGAATAACTTGATGAAAGATAAGACAAGTTTCGTTATTGCTCATCGTCTATCAACAATTCGTGATGCTGATTTAATTTTAGTCATGAAAGATGGGAATATTATCGAACAAGGGACTCATACTGATCTATTAGAGCAGAATAGTTTCTATGCTTCACTATATAACAGCCAATTCATTTTTAATTTAGAGTCATAGCGTTAATTATTCTTACTTTATTTCACTTAGTAATTAGTATCAGCATAAATGAGGCTTTGACCTCATTTTTAGTATATCTATGCATATATATTTTTGATCAATACATCTTCAAGAAAATAAAGGTAAAATAATGAGCCCTTGACGACTTAAATAGTAGATGATAACATATCAATATAGATTGATATAAGATTTAGCTATATGCCAAAAAAGAACTGCTGTAAATTAGAAGATAAAGAGGGGAAAATTAAATTAACCGCCAAGTTTTTAGATCTTATCTCAGAAACAAATCGTTTAAATATTTTACGTATTTTGCGACAAAGGGCTATGTCTGTAGGTGATATCTGGGAATACTTAGACTTGCCCCAAAATCTTGTTTCTCACCATCTTAAAGTATTGAAAGATTTTGGCTTGTTAAACTCTAAGCGAAACGGTAAAAAAGTTATCTATTCTTTAGATCAAGAAGTAATTAAGCGCTATAAATCTCTCTTAATTAAATTTATTTAAATAATAAATATGAAAATCCAAGTATTGGGCTCTAACTGTCCTAACTGTAAAAAAATGTATAGCTCAGTTTGTCGAATCGCTACTGATTTAAAAATTAAAGATGCTATTGAATATATTAACGATCTACAAGTAATGATTAAAATTGGCCTAATGACTACTCCGGCCCTGCTAATTAATAATGAGTTAGTTCTAATCGGTTCTCATCATAGTGATGAAGAGATTTCTAAAGCCTTAACTCAGTCTTTAAAGAAAACTGGCGAGGATATCCCTTCAAATCAGGGTTTATCTTGTTCATCTTGTTCAGTAATTTGAATAATAGTACAGAACATATGAAAGGTAAAACAATATTAATATATCTACTCTTGTTTATAGCTATCACCTTTGCTACTTATGTAGTGACAGTAAATTCAGAAACCACTAAAGTAGCGGCTCAGGATAATAAATTAGTTGACATCCAAATAAATGAAACTGCAGATAGGCTAGAAGTATATTATTTTCATCGAACTCAGCGCTGTTCAACTTGCTTAGCGATTGGTCGTTATACTAAAGAAATAATACAAGAAAAATTTAGTGATCAAGCTAGTGAGGGGATGATTGATTTCAGAGAAATAAATATTGATTTAGTTGAAAATGCAGAAATTGTCAGTAAATATCGAGCGACTGGTCAATCTTTATATATCAACGCAGTTAAAGATGGTAAAGATAATATTAATCAGGATATTAAAATTTGGCGCCTGGTAAGAAGTGAAGGCCAATTTAAAGATTACTTAGCTAGTAGAATAGATAGTTTACTTACAGAATAGTTATGGAGATGATTAATTTGTTGATTGATAATTACAATATACCTATCTTAACAGCTTTTTTGCTAGGGATTTTAAGTTCAATTAGTCCATGCACCTTAGCAACTAATATTGGGGCTGTTGCCTACATCAGTAAGGATTTTAAATCAGCAAGTAAAATTGTGCTAAATGGACTGATTTATACTATAGGTAGAGGGCTAAGTTATGCCTTGCTTGGAATTTTAGTATATTTAGGTGTTTCACTTTTTTCAATTTCTAATATTTTTCAAGCTTGGGCCAGTTTATTATTGGGACCTATTTTTATTATTTTAGCTTTGATCATGTTTGGAGTGTTCAAGCTCAGGTTTAATATTAGTGGTGGAAAAATTGAAGTTTTTAAGCAATATTTAAGTCGGCAAGGATACCTGGGAACTTTATTATTAGGAATGATTTTGGCACTGGCTTTTTGTCCATATAGTGGCGTATTATTTTTTGCCGCTTTAATGCCATTAGCGCTACAGTCCAGTGGAGGCTTCTTTTTATTCTTTATGTTTGCACTAGGAACTGGTTTACCAGTTATCATTTTTTCTTTTATTATCGCTTTTAGTGTACGCCGAGTTGGACAAGTTTTTAATGTTCTGCAAAAAATTGAGAAGTCTGGTCGGATTATAGTAGCCTTAATTTTTTTATTAGTTGGTCTATATTATTTACAATTTTTAATAAAATATTTATATAATTTAATTTAAATTTTATGCTTAAAATAAACGCTGCTGAAGTTTATCAATTTACTGATATGGTAGAATATCAAAATGGTTCAGTTGTTAGTCGTGAAATAATTAAACAAGATTCAGGCAATATAACTATTTTTGCCTTTGACGCTGGTCAAGGATTAAGTGAACATAAAGCTCCTTTTGACGCTCTGGTATATATTTTAGACGGACAAGCTGGCATTACAATTGATGGCGATTTGCATTCTGTTAGTAAAGGAGAGATAATTATTTTACCAGCTAATATTGCTCACGCGCTTCAGGCCAAAGAGCAATTTAAAATGGCTTTAATTATGATACGCTAATTTGATTAAGAAATATTCTGATAATCTATGGATATAAAGACAGCTTTCTTTTTAGCCTTAAATTCAATAAAAAGAGGGAATAAAGGGACATTAATCATGACCATCCTTATTATGACTTTGGCTTATGTCAATTTAGTTTTTGTATCGTCAATTTTTGGAGGCATTGTGGAATCTATTAATCAACAGTCAATTGATTATCAATATGCTAATATTGTGATTGAGCCAGCCTTAGATGATCGTTATATTGATAATAAAGAAGCAATGGACTTGATTGATAGTATACCAGGTGTCGTTGGGTCCTCACGCCATTATATTGATAACCCAGTAATTGACTATGATGAGTTTCGTGATGGCAAGGGAGTAAAAAGTGGCCGTTGGGTCCTTAAATCAATTGTGCCTGAGGACGAAAAAAAGGTTACTAATATTTATCAGGCTGTGATTGAGGGTTCATATTTAGATGAAAAAGATACTAATCAAATATTGATTGGTAAAGAGGTGGCTGGTGGCCACGGTGGAGACCTCGACCATTTAAGTTTAGGAGTCTCTGTAGGTGGTAAGATTTATGTTAATTATCGTAACGGCATTAGAAGGCAGTATGAGGTAAAAGGCATATTTAGTACAAAAAGTACGGCCATTGACCAAACCGTATTTGTGACTAAGAAAGAAATGGAGTCAGTGTTGAAAATTAGTAATCAAGCTTCTGAAATATTAGTTAAGACGCAAGACATTGGTAATGAAAATATATATATTGAAGAAATAAGAAGTTTGGGTTTTAAAAATGAAGACATAAAGAAATGGAATGATTTAATGGGTTTTACCTCAGGCGCTAGCAGTAGTTTTAATATGATTAGTATTATTTTAGGTGTGATTGGCACCTTTGTAGCTGGAATTACCATTTTTATTATCATTTTTGTTAGCGTGGTTAATAAAAGAAAGCAAATTGGTATTTTGAAGGCAATTGGCATGACTCGGGGCACTATTGTTCTACACTTTGTTATCCAAGCGTTGTTTTATGCTATTTTAGGTATTATTATTGGTATTTCCATCATCTTATTCGCTATCCGTCCTTATTTTTTATCTAACCCACTTGATTTTCCGGTTGGTTGGGTGTCCCTAAAAGTTACCTTTAATATTATTAGAGTTAGTAATATTAGTTTAATGGTAGCAGCTCTAATTGGTGGCTTTTTTCCTGCTTATCGGGGAGCCAAAGAAAGCATTTTAAAATCAATTTGGGGCTAGTTTCTAATAATTTTGGGCTTATGATTATTGAGGTAAAAAATTTAAAAAAAACCTATCAAGGGCGCGTGCCCACCCATGCTCTTAAAAGCATTAATTTTGGCGTGAAGAAGGGAGAATTTATTGCACTAATGGGCCGCAGCGGCTCTGGTAAGTCCACTCTTTTACACCAATTAGGCCTATTAGACTCTCCTAGTAGCGGTGATATCGTTATTGCTGGTCACAGTGTGATTCCTTTGTCTGAAAAAGAAAAAGCTCGATTTCGTTTAGAGAAATTGGGCTATGTTTTTCAAGCTTATGCGCTTTTACCAGAATTAACTGCCCTAGAATCTGTTTACCTACCATTAATGTTACTGGGCTACAAAAAGAAAGATTATCTTAAAAAAGCCACAGAAATTTTAGATAGAGTTGGTTTAGGTGATAGACTAGAACATTTGCCCAAAGAAATGTCAGGTGGTGAACAACAACGAGTCGCCATTGCTAGGGCTTTAGTTAATGAGCCGTTGATACTTTTTGCTGATGAACCAACTGCAAATTTAGATACTGAGTCATCCGTAGTTATTTTAAAACTATTTAAAGAGCTTAATCAGAAGATTGGACAAACTATTATTATGGTCACTCATGAACCAGATGATAAGAAATATGTTGATCGAGTGATATACCTAAAAGATGGCGTTATTCAAGATGAGGATGATAAGAAATAGACTATTTTTGCGCTTTGTATTTAAACAGACATTAAGCTGTCTGTTTTTTTGTAGAAAGATCAGTGCGTAAATGTGATATAATTAGACTAAGTAAAAACGTATGAAATATATTAGTAAAACAAGTTATTTAAATTATTTAGTTTGTCCAAAAAATGCTTGGCTAAAATTACATCGGCCGGACTTGGCTGGTATGTTTGACTTATCTGACTTTGATAAATCATTAACTATCAAGGGCAATATAGTTGAGCTCTGGGCACGTGAGTTATTCCCCCAAGGCCATTTGCTTTCAGAGTTCACTGAGCCCGCCTTGGAAGAGACGAAAAGATTAATCAGCATAAATGAATCAGTTATTTTCCAACCTGCTTTTCTCAAAGATGACTTTTTAGTGCGGAATGACATTTTAGAATATGATAAAAAAAATGGTGGCTGGAATCTATACGAAATTAAGGCGATCAATAGCTGGGAGGAAAATGATCAAGAAATTGATTATATTGAAGATCTTAGTTTTCAGTCTATAGTTTTACAAGATTCAGATATTAAAATTAATCATAGTTTTTTGATTTATTTGAATAAAGATTATATCAGGGCCGGTGAGGTCAATGTTCATGATCTGTTTATTATTGAGGATCTCAGTTTACAAATTTTGGCAAGAGAATTATCAACTCGTAAAAAGATGAGGCAAGCTAGTAAGGAGTTGCTCCAGGGAGATGAACAGATGCTTGAATGCCAATGCTTATATTTGCCTAGAAGTAAACATTGTGCCACTTTTAATTATTCTCACCCAGACGTGCCTCAATACTCGGTACATGATCTTAGTCGGATAGGGTCTAGTAAGACAAAATTAATTGAATTAATTGATTCAGGCATTATTGACATAAATGATATTCCAGCTCATTTTAAGTTGTCTAATATCCAGAGGAATCAAGTTGATGTTTATCAAAGTAAAATGCCAATTATCAATCGTTCAGCGATAAAAAATGACTTAGACTCATTGAAATATCCTTTATATTTTTTTGATTATGAAAGTTACCCAGCAGCTATTCCTTTATTTAAAGGTTTTAGACCCTATCAGCAAATTCCTTTTCAGTTCTCTTTAGATATTTTAGACAAGGTTGATGGAGATTTAAGACATCATGAATATTTACATCTTACCGCTGATGATCCTAGTGTTGATATTACTAAAGCCCTTAAAAAATGGATTTTAAACGATGGGAGCATTATTGTTTGGCATAAAAGTTTCGAACAGAGCAGGAACCTTGAGTTAGCAGAAAGACTTCCCAATGAAGCTAGTTTTCTCAATGGGCTAAATGAAAGAATTTATGATTTAAAAGATATTTTCCAAAAACAGTTTTATGTCGATGAAAGATTTAAAGGTAGTGTGTCAATAAAAAAAGTTATATCTGTTTTAGTGCCTAGCTTAAGTTATCAAGATTTGGAGATTAAAGAAGGTGGAACGGCGATGGAGGAATGGTATGAAAAGATATTTAAGGCGAAATCTGATAAAGATAAAATAGTAGTGGCGACACAACTCTTAAAATATTGTGCTTTAGATACTTACGCAATGTATGCTATTTGGCGGGTCTTGAGAGATTTAGATGGCTAAAAATACAATATTAAAATTAAGCGATTATAAATAGTATCTTGAATGAAAGTTAGTGTTTATTAATGCTAAAAAAGTTCATAATGTGGTATTTGGATGTATAATTAAAGCAGGTTTAGGATCTTAGTCATTGCTATATTAATTAAATAAATTATATGTTAAAAGTTTTTAAAAAATTATTTATTGCAAGCATCTTCATGGTAGTTGTAATTAGTTTTAGTCTCTTTGCCAATAATACCGAAGCCTCTTTGATAGATAGCTTATCAGGGCGTATTCTCCTACAAGTTGAGGATAATGGTGAAGCTTGGTATCTTCATCCAGTTAATAATAAAAGATATTTTTTAGGGCGCCCAGCTGATGCTTTTAGGGTTATGCGTGAACAGGGCATAGGTATTTCTAATTATAATTTATCGAAAATCGAGGTATCTCTTGATAATCTCTCTGGGCTTGATAGTGACACTGATGGCTTGCCTGATAGTTTAGAGATTGCCCTTGGCACCTTATTAAATAATAGCGATACTGACGGAGATGGTTTCAGTGACTTCAACGAACTTCTGACTGGCTACAATCCTTTGGGTGTTAATAAGCTGAGTTATGATCAAAATTTTTCTAAAGCTCAGGCAGGAAAAATTTTTTTACAAGTAGAAAAGAATGGGGAGGCTTGGTATGTTAATCCAGTTAATAATAAAAGATATTTTTTAGGGCGTCCAGCTGATGCTTTTTCAATAATGAGACGATTGGGATTAGGCATAACTAATGCTAATTTAGCAAAAATACCTGTTTTTTCTAGTTTGAAACCTTTGGCGGTAGAATGTAGTTCTTGGGCATACTCTGATTGGGGTGATTGTTTAGCAAATGGGCAAAAAACAAGGTCAATAATTTCTTCTTTTCCAGCTGGCTGTATGGGTGGAAAACCTATTTTAAGTGGAGCTTGTGCCTCAGGCTCTAAAGATTTTGTTTGCGGTGATTCAATTTTTTATGAAGGGCAAGAATATCCTAGTACTAAAATAGGTGATCAGTGTTGGTTAGCCCGGAACCTGAATGTGGGCACTATGATTAACAATACAGAACAACAGAGTAATAATAATATTATCGAAAAATATTGTGGTCAAAATGATAAGGCTAATTGTGATATTTTTGGTGGCTTGTACCAGTGGTCAGAGACTGTTCAGTATGATAGTAATGTAACTAATATATCTGGACATTCTTCTTATAAAAAAGTACAGGGTATTTGTCCTTCAGGTTGGCATATTCCAAGTAATAATGAATGGTCATTTTTAGAGCAGCATCTAGCTACCGATACTTGTGGGTCTAATGAGCTCGACTGGCAATGTTATCCAACGGGTAAAAGACTTAAATCTAGTAGAACTGCCTTAGGACCAGATGGAGAAAAGGTAGGTATAGCAACAGATGAACAACCTAAATGGTATTACGATGCGAATAATTATGGTATTGATGACCTGGGCTTCTCGGCTTTTCCTAATGGCATGACCCGTAATGGAAGAACAGAATTTACCCCTGGTCATCATGCTTGGTTTTGGTCTTCAACTTCAAATAGCTCAAAGTATGCTTGGTATTTTATTCTAGAGTCTGATAAATCTACTTCATATCGTGCACGGGGTAATGATTATTATCAGCGAACTAATGGTCTGGCAGTTAGATGTTTAATGGATTAACTAAGAATGTTAGAAAATTTTAATCTTCTAAATATAATTTTATCTTCAGACTGGTATTGGCATTTACTAGCAGATTTTATATTATGGGTAATTTTATATTTAATTGAAAAGAAACTTTTGAAAAGAAAATTTCTTAGCAAGAAGGTTATATTGCAATTATTATTATCGAATTTAATAGATTTTGACCACTTTCTATCTTATCCGGTTTTTTCAACTAATCGTTGTAGTATTAATAATCATATATTTCATTCATATTATATGTTGCCGCTTTATTTTATTGGTTTATTCTCTAGATACAAATATTTCTTTATGGGTGTAGGAGTCCACTTGTTAGTAGATTATCTAGGTTGCATTTTATAGACTTGACATATTATACTTATGGGCATATACTCATAATAGACAAATAATAAAGGCCGAATTGTCTTTTACAAACATTTAAATTATATTATATGCCGAGAATGGATAGAACGGGCCCAATGGGCCAAGGAGAGATGACCGGGCGAGGTCTTGGTCACTGCCAAAAAAATAATAAAATTTTTGCTCGTAGATTCCGCTGTAATAGTCTTTTTGGGAGAGCTTTAAAAAAATCTAAAAATCAATTAGAGGTTTTAGAACTTGAGGAAAAATTATTAGTTGAAGAGCTAGAGTCTCTTAGGGAAGAAAAAAAAGCTTTAACTGAACAAAAATAATGCAAGAATATTCGACTCTTTTTTAAGTGGAGGAGTATTATTTTAAGTGAGTGATAGGTTTTATTTTTTAAAAATATGGTTAGGCCAAAACTTTGTCGACAGGTAGAATTTAGTCCTCAAATTAGCTATTTCAAGCCACAAGGGGTTCCTTTTAGAGATCTTAAGGTGCTTGAGTTGGGGTTAGATGAGCTTGAAGCCTATCGTTTACGCTTTTTAGTGAAATTAGATCAACAAAGAGCTGCCCAAAGAATGAATATTTCCACTAGCACTTATCAGAGAATACTAAATTCAGCCCATATAAAAATTGCCGATGGCCTGATTAATGGTAAAGCGATAAGAATACTTAAATAGTAAAATTTTAATAATTAATTAATAAATTTATGGAAAATCAAACAAATGGAGCAGAATCAATAGCAATGCCAAGAATTGGTGATTTTGCGCCATCATTTAAAGCAACAACAACACAAGGGCCAATTAATTACCCTGAAGACTACAAAGGTTCTTGGTCAATCCTTTTTAGCCATCCAGCTGATTTTACCCCAGTTTGTACTTCAGAATTTATGACTTTTGCTAGCCAAGAAGAGAAGTTTAATCAAGCTAATTGTAAGTTAGTTGGACTATCGATTGACGGTCTTTATAGTCATATTGCTTGGTTGCGAACAATAAAAGAAAAAATTGAATTTAAGGGAATGAAGAACGTAGAAGTAAACTTTCCTCTAATTGAAGATATTAGTATGGAGGTGGCTAAAAAATATGGCATGGTTCAGCCTGGAGAGAGTACTACTCAAGCGGTAAGAGCCGTGTTCTTTGTTGACCCTAATAGTAAGATTAGAGCTATTATCTATTACCCTTTGAGCCTTGGTCGCAATTTTAATGAACTATATCGTGCTTTAATTGCCATGCAAACAGCTGATAAGTTTTCAATTGCTACTCCGGCTGATTGGCAGCCAGGAGATGATGTTATTGTCCCCACCGCTGGCTCTTGTGGCGTTGCTAAGGAGCGGATGGTAGAGGAAAATGAACTTCATTGTTATGATTGGTTTTTCTGTACTAAAAAATTGAGCAAAGATGACATTGATACTGCTATTAGTAGTAAATAGTTATTGTTAATTAATGAAAAAATATTTTTTAATTTTTAAATCAATCTTTTCTTAATTATTATCCACAGCTACAAATAAAAAAATGAGTGAAAACTCATTTTTTGTTTATAATTAGTTAATTAAATTGATGTTTGACGCTCTTTTTAGAATTTGCTAATATTCCATATGTAGTATATAAGATGAAAATCTATCTACTATATATAGTATTAAGCTCTTAGTTAAGAAATTTATGTCTAAAAAAGATAAGCGTAGTTATTTTGATATAATAAAAATGGTCTCTGCTTGGATTTTAACTTTTGGTTTACGTCTTTTGCCGTTTCGACCGCCAAATGTGGAGCCAATACTAGCTATACAAATGCCATTTACTAAACGTTTCGGGATTTTAACGGGATTTATTTTTGCCTTTTTAAATATTGTAGCATTTGACCTGGTGACTGCTAAGGTGGGTCTATGGACTTTAATTAGTGCTTTAGTCTATGGCTGTTTAGCTTTTTTTAGCCGTTGGTATTTCAAAAAAAGAGAGAGTTCAGCTTTAAATTATGCGGTACATGCTATTTATGCAACTTTAATTTATGATTTAATTACTGGCGTAATGATGGGGCCTATTTTTTTTCAGCAAAGTTTTATGAGCGCTTTAACTGGGCAATTTATTTTTACCATTTATCATTTGTTAGGTAATATTAGTCTCGCGCTACTGTTTAGCCCAGTTGTTTATCGTTATATAGTGGTCAACCCAAAAGTGAGTTTCAATTATTTAAGACAGAAATTCGCTTTTTAAAATATTTATTAAAAATTTAAAATATTATTTAATTATCTAATTTTATGACTAAAGGTTCAGTTGAGATTAATAAAATTAAAAAAAGGAATGGCGAAATTGTTAAATTTAGGCCTGAGTTAATAGAGATTGCAGTTGATAAGGCTTTTAAAGAGGTTGGAGAAAAATCAAATGGATTTGCTAAAGAAATTAGTAAATATGTTGAATCTGATTTGATAAAAATTAAAAAATTCTCTTCTGAAAAGAACTTTATTCCTCATGTGGAGATGATCCAAGATTTAGTTGAAGAGGGGTTAATGAAAAATCATTTCGTTAAAGTAGCTAAGGCTTATATCCTATACCGCCAAAAGAGAACTGATTTACGATCTAAACGTCGTGAAGTGCCTAAGCATGTGCAAGAATTAAGTGATAAGAGTAAAAAATATTTTAAAAATCCTTTATCTGAATTTATTTTCTATCGTAGTTATTCCCGTTGGATAGAATCTGAACAAAGGAGAGAAACTTGGATTGAGACTGTAGATCGATATTTGCAATACATGAAGAAAAACTTAAAAGAAGCTTTAAGTGATTCTGATTATAATGATTTACGCGAATCTATTTTAAAGCAAGAGGTAATGCCGTCAATGAGATTATTCCAGTTTTCTGGAAAGGCGGCTGATAAGACTAATGTTTGTGCTTATAATTGCGCTTATATTGCTCCAGAAAGCTTTCAGGATTTAGCTGAAATTATGTATGTGTCGATGTGTGGCACTGGGGTGGGCTGGTCAGTAGAAAGCCAGAATGTAGAGAAATTTCCTCAAATCATGATGCAAAATAACAAGAATAAAGAAACTTATTTTATTCCTGATGATAAAGAGGGTTGGGCCGATGCTCTAGCACTGGGGATGAAAACTTGGGCTACTGGCGGAGATATTGTTTTTGATTATTCACAGTTACGACCAGCAGGGGCTAGGTTAAAAGCTATGGGTGGTAAGAGCTCTGGCCCTGATCCTCTAAAACAACTATTAGATTTTACTAGGGTTAAGGTATTGGCTCGTCAAGGTAGGCGCTTACGCACCATTGATTTACATGATATTATTTGCATGATTGGCTATTGCGTTGTTTCTGGTGGGGTCAGGAGGAGCGCGATGATTTCCCTCTCTGACCTGGATGATGATAGTATTAGGGATGCCAAGCAGGGTCAGTTTTATATTACTGAACCACAAAGGAGCTTAGCTAATAATTCGGCTGTATATTTAAAAAAACCTGATAATAAAGAGTTTTTGAATGAATGGTTGGCCCTAATTAATTCTGGCTCAGGAGAGAGAGGTATTTTTAACCGGGGGTCGCTAGTGGAAACAATGCCTCAACGTCGCTTAGATTTATTACGTCAGAAAAAAGGCTACTTTGACGCTTCAGGTGAATTCATTGTTGGTCAAATGGGCACAAATCCTTGTGGGGAGATTATTCTTCAATCTAAACAATTTTGTAACCTAACTGAGGTGGTTGCCAGAGCTGAAGATACTGAGGCCTCTCTATTACGCAAGGTTCGTTTAGCTTCTATCTTAGGAACTTATCAATCAACGCTGACTTATTTTCCTTATCTTTCTAAAACTTGGAAAAATAATTGTGAACAAGAAAGACTTTTAGGGGTTTCTATTACTGGGCAATGGGATTCTAATGCAAGTCGCGAAGCTGATATTTTACAAAAATTAAAAAAAGAAGCTATAAAGGTTAATAAAGATTATGCTAAAAAATTTAATATACCTGTTTCAAGTTCCATCACTTGTGTTAAACCATCAGGCACAGTATCTCAATTAGTTGATTGTGCCTCAGGTATGCATCCGCGTTATTCACCATATTATATAAGACGTGTGCGCATATCTGCTACTGACTCATTGTTCAGGATGTTAAAAGACCAAGGTGTGCCTCATAAGGCTGAGGTAGGTCAACTGTACGATGATGCTACTACCTATGTCTTTGAGTTTCCAGTTAAAGCTCCTAAAGGGGCTCTCTATACTAAGGATATTAGTGCTTTAGATCAGCTAGAACATTGGCGTAAAGTTAAATTAAATTATACTGAGCACAATCCATCAGTAACTATCTCAGTAGCTGACGATGAATGGATTGAGGTAGCTAATTGGGTTTATGAAAATTGGAATATTATTGGAGGATTGTCATTTTTACCACGAACTAACCATGTTTATGAGCTAGCCCCTTATGAGGAAATTGATGAGACTCATTATAAGCAAATGATGGAAAAGTTTAAAGATATGGACTTTGCTCAAATTGTTGGTTATGAGAAACATGATGAGACCGAAGTTAAAAAAGAATTAGCTTGTGCTGGGGGAGCTTGTGAAATTAGTTGAACGATTCTTAAAAAGATAAATTAATATTTTAATATCATGTATTATACAGGTAAAGGAGATAAGGGGACGAGTAAATTGTTTCAAGCTAAAAGTAGATTACTAAAAAGCGACTTGGTGTTTGAAGTATTAGGCTCTCTTGATGAATTAAATTCTTGGCTTGGTCTTTGTGCGGCTGAAGCAGAAGAATATATTGAAATAAAAAAAATTATTGAATATATTCAAAATGACTTATTTATCTGTCAAGCTTATTTCGCTCAAGCTAATACATTGATACCGGACAATTTTTTAAGTAGATTAGAAGAGAAAATAGATAGAATAAGTCCTCAGCTTAAAGAGAGAAAAAATTTTGTTTTGAGCGGCGGTAGCCGACTTAGCTCTTTATTGGACGTTGCCCGCACTTTAGCTAGAAAGGCTGAGCGTAGAGTCGTAGATTTAAATGAAAAGCAGAAGGTTAAAGGCTTGGTTTTAGCTTATCTCAACCGTTTATCTAGCTTATTATATGTTTTGGCGCGCTGGTCGAATGATCTACAGGGAAAGGAAGAACAAGCGCCAAAATATTAATTAAGCTTGCAGATTTAGTTTTTAAATTTAGCATCCATCCCATTTTCCAGTTGCTTGCTTGTTGCTTGCTTTTATTGGCTTTTAGATATACACTGTAATCACTTATAAATTTATATATAATTATGAAAAATTTCGATCGTGGTAATAAGAGAAATTTTGGTGGTAGCAGTAGCTTTGAAAAAAGAGACTTTGGTGGGTCACGTGGATTTTCCGAGAGGAAGGAAATGTTTCCAGCTGTTTGTAGTGAGTGCGGCAATCGTTGTGAGGTCCCTTTTCGTCCATCGGGTAGTAAGCCGGTATTTTGTAGTGAGTGCTTCCGTGGTCATGATACTCCTGCTCCTCGTGGCGGTCGTAATCATAGTTTCTCAGACCAGCCAAGGAAATTCCAGGATCGATCGGTATCAACTGGTCTAGTCCCAGCGATGAAGGATAATGTTGAAGAAAGATTAACAGCAATACATAATAAATTAGACAAAATTGCTGACATTTTAAATTCACTTCAACATTCTCAAGTGAACCATAGAGTGGAGACTTCTGGACTAATTAAGAAAGAGGAGGCCAAGCCAGTGAGAGCTAAACTAGAGAGAGCTAAAGAGTTGAAACCAGAAAAAAAAGAATTTGCTAAAAAAGAAGTGCTTAAGAAAAAAACTATTAAAAAGAATAGCAATAAAGCAAAAACTAAGTCTCCCGCTAAAAAGATTGCAAAAAAATAAATTACTAGCCCAATACAGATAAAAGACGCTTAGTTTTTAAGCGTTTTTTTTGTTTAATTTAAGAAATATGTTTTGACTTTTTCTACTTATGGTATAATAAAAAATAAATATAAATTTTATGAAATATATAAAAAAACCAGAATTATTAGCTCCAGCTGGTAATTTATTGAAACTTAAGACAGCTTTAGCTCATGGAGCTGACGCTATTTATTGTGGCACTCCAGAATTTTCTCTGCGAACTAGGATTAATGACTTTTCTCTAAAGGAAATAAAAGATGGAGTAGAGTATGCTCATTTATTAGGCAAGAAAGCCTATGTTACCTTGAATATTTTAGCACACGAAGAACATCTGCTAGGTTTAAAAGCACAGGTTCTAGCTTTAAAAAAGATTAAGCCAGATGCCATTTTTATTGCTGATCCTGGGGTTTTAACGGTAATAAAAAAATATTGGCCCGAAGTTAAACTTAGTCTAAGTACCCAGGCAAACTGCACTAATTCAGCATCAGCTCTGTTTTGGGCAAAACAAGGTTTAAATAGGATTATCCTGTCTCGGGAGATGAGTTTAGAGGAGATTAAATTAATTAAGAAAAAAGTAGGTAAATTAGAAATTGAAGTTTTTGTTCATGGCGCTTTGTGTAGTGCCTATTCCGGTCGTTGTTTTCTATCTTCATATTTTACTGATCGTAACGCTAATTTAGGTGATTGTGTCCAGCCTTGTCGCTGGAAATATGAAATTCAGCCAGCAGGACATAAAAAATCTTTAATTATAGAGGAAGACAAGCATGGCACCTATCTCTTAAATTCGCAAGATCTATGTTTAATTGAAAAATTACCAGAGATAATTGCTAGCGGAGTTAACGCCCTGAAGATCGAAGGCAGGGCTAAAAGTGTTTATTATTTAGCGAACGTAGTCGGGGCTTATCGTCAAGGAATAGATTTAGTTTGTAGTGGCATGGACCAAGAAGAATTAAAAAAAGATCTAAAATTTTTAAAAAAAGAATTAGAATCTAAATTACAACATCGTGGATACACCGAAGGCTTTATGTTTTCTAAAAATGAAAGCTTACAGAATTATCAAGGTAATTTTCCTGATTCAAAATGGGAATTCTGTGGCCAGGTAGTAAAATGCGAAAAACAGAAATCTGCTTATGAATTAACGGTTAAAGTTCACAATACTTTATTAGTTGGAGATAAGCTAGAAATAATTGGTCCTCATTATGAAATTGGTAAAATGACCTTAAAATCTATGCGTACTAGCGAACGTAATGAGAGTCTATTCGAGGCTCATGGAGGCGGTGGTAATCAAGAGCTTATTATGAAAACAAAAAAAGCTTGGCCACAATATAGTGTTTTGCGTAGAAAATTATAATAATTTGCGTATGTCTATAAAAAATCATAAAACCATGATCATGAGAATTTTCATGATTCTATCTATATTATTTATTTTTTTTCTTTCCTTTCGAATTGTTAATGAAACAAGGCATCAATATGAGATAGCTAATGACTCTTTATTAGGTCAAGAGTTAGTAATACAAGTAGATAATCTGTTAGTAGAGGCAGATCCTAAGAAAGAATTAAAACTAATTTTTGGGGGCGATATTATGTTATCTCGAACAGTTAATGCAAAAATGGAGGCTTACAATGATTATGCTTGGCCAGCTCGTTTAATCTCGTCAAGTACTGCAGAGGCTGATTTTAGTATTTTTAATCTAGAGTCACCTTTTTTAAGAGATTCTAATTATAATGTTCCAACTGGGTCTTTTGCTTTTAAGGCTAATCCGCTGTCAGTTCAGACTCTTAATCTCTTGGGTGCTGATGTGGTGTCTTTGGCTAATAATCATATGTTGAATGCTGGCACGACAGGAATTAGTGATACCTTGGATGTTCTTAGTGAAAATAATATTTTAAGTGTGGGGGCTGGATTAAATGAAGAGCAGGCAAGAAAACCAGCCATAATTGAGAAAAATGGCTGGAAGTTAGCTTTCTTATCTTATGCCTATCCTAATGATCATAGCGTTGCCACTAAAACGCAGGCTGGAATTGCTACAATGGACATAGAGAACTTAAGGGAGGATATTGAGGCTCTGAAAGGGAAAGTAGATTTGATTATTATTTTAATGCACGCTGGTATTGAATATGTTTCTGTTCCTCAAAAAAATCAAGTTAATTTCGCTCATCAGGCGATTGATTTTGGCGCAGATTTAGTGGTTGGCCATCATCCTCATTGGCCACAAACTTGGGAAATCTATAATGATAAAGCAATTTTTTATTCTTTAGGTAATTTTATTTTTGATCAAATGTGGTCTCAGGGAACTAGTCAAGGAATATTAGCAGAGATAATTTTTCAATCTAATTTATCAGCTAAAGCTAAATTGATTCCAATTGTTATTAAAGATTATGGACAGGTTAGATTATGGCCAGAGGGCCAAGACCAAGCTGATTTTTGGTCTGTTTATGGTTTAAAAAAAAGTGATGGAATTAATTGGGGTAATGCCGAGAATTATGTAGATTAATAGCATTCATAGTTTGCAGGGATAAGGATTCTAAAAGTAGTTCCTTGACTTATTACACTAGAAACAAATATTTTCCCTTGAAAATCTTTTTCAATGATGTCTTTGACAACACTTAATCCAATTCCTGTGTTGTGTTTACTAAATTTTTTTGTACTAAAAAAAGTATTGAAAATATTATTAATATTTTCATTACTAATACCAACTCCTTGGTCTGATATCTCTAAGTAGATTTCCTCTGATTCTTTTTGCCTTCCAATATTAATATTAATTAGTTTTTCTTTATTAATATTTTTTGAAGCTTCAATGGCATTGGCAATAAGGTTCATTAAGACTTGTCCAAACCTGGTAGGTCCACCTTTAATACAGATATCCTCATTAGCTGTTATTTTGATAGTTACTTTTTCCTCTCTTGCTTTAGCTTCCATTATTTTTGTTATTTGCAACACTTCTTCATAAATAGAAAAAGATTGTTGTTGGCTTTGCTCCCTTAAACAATTATTAGTCGACTCAATTAACGATTGAATCCGATGACTAGCTTTTAAAGCTTGTTGAATTAAATCCTTAGTCTCCGGGGGAGATGGAATAAATGTATTTTTCATTTGTTCTAGATTGAGATTAACAACTGTTAGAGGATTAATAATATCATGGAAAATACCACTAGATAGATGACCAATACTAGCCAATATCTGTAATTGTTTAATCTTTTCTTTTTTGTCCTTTAATGCTTCATTAGCCTTTTTTTCTATTTTGAGCTCAAAATCTTTTTTCTCTTGCGCTAATTCTCTTTGATTATTTTTCAATTGATTATGACTTATGAGTATCTCAGTATTTTTTTGCCAAGTAAGGAAGATAATAAGAGCACTAACTGCGGTATAGAAGATTATTTCTAATATATCTTGATTGTTAGCTGCTTGGTTATTATAACTTTTGATTATTTCATATTTTTGTAGGAACGAAATATACACAATCGCAATAGTGAAAAATATACCGATAAATAGGGTGTTTTTTTCTTTTAATAAGATGCTACTTAGCGCACAGATTAATAAAACTATTAATAGCGCTGAGGGAAAACTCGCTATGCCAATATAGACACAGAAAATAGCGCTTATAGAATAGGCTGAAATTAAGAGCCAATTATCTAGATTAGTTTTATGAACTTTAGTTAATAAATAGATGATTAATAGAAGAACGAAACTTAGGGAAATATCTTGCATCAGGGCATAATTATTTATAGGATCTTGCAGAAAGAGTTTAGTGTTAATCAGGGAAACAATAGATATGGCGACAATAGATAAGAGCGGAATTAATTGAGTTTTTTTACTTTGTTTAAAATATTTTTTATCAAGCACGGTATTATCTATATTTATTAGTTCCATATTAGTAAAAAACAAAAAATCTTTTCAGACTAAATCCAAAAAGATTTTCAATGTTTATTTAAGTTGGGATAAAATTAAAAATATTAGCCTCTTTTTAATCTCCTCTTTAAGTTTATTTTTATTCCAGCTTATCATATTTTGCAAGGTTATAATTAAGGTTGAGTATCTAATTTATAGCCGCGTCCAGCGATATTATGAATCAGTTTTTTTCCATGGCAATCAATTTTTTGCCTGAGACGCATAATATGGGTTTCAAGGGTATTAGAAAATAAATCAGCGTCGCCGTTCCAGACATGTTCTAGAATAGTATCGCGAGCAATAATCTTGCCTGCATTTATGATTAAATATTCTAATAAGGCAAACTCTTTATTAGTTAATTTAATATTTTTGTTAGCCCTACTTACTTTAAATTTACTAACGTCTAGTGTAAGGTCGTGGAATTTAAAGGGATCTGTTTTAAGATAAATGGGCCTTCTAATTAAAGCGCGAACGCGGGCCATAAATTCATCTGGTGAAAAAGGCTTATTTAAGTAATCATCAGCGCCAGCATCTAAAACATCTATTTTATCGACTAGCCCTTGTCTAACGCTAATCATAATAATTGGCATATTACGACCATCTTGACGAATTTCTTTAATAAGATTGAGGCCATCCAGGCTAGGTAGGCTATAATCGGTAACAATTAAGTCATAGGCATTTGTTTTAGCTAAAAAAGAACCTTGTTCACCATCGTGACTTAGATCACAGGCAAAACCAGATTTTTTAAGAAGTGATTCCAGGACTTTAGCTAAGTCTAGATCATCTTCAATAATTAAAACTCTCATAGGCATTATTTTAGTTTATATATAAAATATGATTTATTTCATTGCTATTTAATTTTAGCATATTAGTGATAACATTTTGATAACATTTTATATTTTTTTGTAGATAATCTTGGATCCAATGGAAAGGCACAATACTCCTAATATATTTAGTGTGATAGAAGTATAGGCGATATCAATATTTAACAATCAAAGAAAGAGAGAGATAGTCCAGTTAATATGTTAGAAAAAATAAATTAGGATTATCGCGAAGAAGTTAGCTTGTAGCCTTTTTTATCCCTAAGGGAGTAAGAAGAAACAAGTTACCAACAAGGTGCGTCTATATATCAATATGGTCTTTCAGGACAAAAAGCCTTTATTGACTGCTGCTTTTAGCAAGGAGGATATTGAAGCAAACTATAAGAGTGAATGTTCATTTCTAGGCTTATGCAAAAATAGCTTATTATTTTATTAACGAGTGTTAGCTACTAAAACCCAAGCTTAATTAGAGGAAGTAATAAATCACTTTAATTAAGGGCTATCAATCACGAAACTTTCTTTTTTTATTTTTGCTTGTCTTTTGATGAGTATCAAGTTAGAATTAAGATAGATATTATGAAAAAGAATCATAAAAAAACTTTTTTTTTGGGTGATATAAAAGATAATAAAGATAAATTTCAAGACCTGTTTAGCGTCCAGGAAGGTTCTTTTCGTTTTGGGCAGTTGAAAGACTCTTCATATCTTCGTGGTTGGACTGAAGATTCTTTTCTGTCTGGCAATCAAGATAAAGAGGCAGTAGGAAGAACTTTTAATAATAAGAAACTGGTATTTTTTAAGATTATTATTTTTATTTTTATGTTATTGCTAATTAGTAGAATTGCTTGGCTTCAAGTAGTAAAAGGGGAGCACTATTCTTTACTTTCAGAAAGAAATAGAATAAGGACTGAAAATCTGGAATCTAAAAGAGGGATCATTTATGATCGCTCTGGTGAGGCTTTGGTCCGTAATTATGTTAATTTTGTACTCTTATTTAGGCCAATAGATTTGCCTAAGGATGAGATGGATAGAGATGTGATGCTTAGACGATTGAGTAGTATTATTGATGGCTTAGCTACAGAACAAATAGCTACTGGCTCTGACTCTATAAAATTAGTAGCCGATGGACCATCTTATAACATAATGAAAGCAGCTTTAGCTAAAGTTAAACCTTATACTTTAGAAGCATATCAAAGTATCTTTGTTTTAGATAATTTAGATTATAAGGCAGCTTTGCAAATAATTTTAGAGCAAGATTCATTTCCTGGTATATTGTTAGAAGATAAAATTTTAAGAGAATATCCATTTAGCCTGTTAGAGCAGGAAGGGGTTAACTTAAGTAGCTTATCTCATATTTTGGGATATACTGGTAAAATCAGTGAGGCTGATTTAAAAAATTTTAGTGGTAAATATTCTTTAAGTGATTATGTAGGTAAAACAGGAATAGAATATACTTGGGAGAAAGAATTGAAGGGGGTTAATGGTTATTTTAAGTATGAAGTAGATGCTTTAGGCAGAAAAAAGAAAGTTATTAGCGAAACTCCAGCTCAGGCTGGCTACAACTTAAGCTTATCTCTAGATTTAAAATTGCAAGCGGAAGCAGAAAGAATTACTAAAGAGTGGTTAGCAAAGACTAAAACCAAAAGAGCTTCTGTTATTATCATGGACCCGAATAATGGACAAATTTTAGCTTTAGTTAGCTTACCTGCTTATGATAATAATCTATTTGCTAGAGGTATTAAACAAATCGAGTATGACGCTTTTATAAACGATGAGAATAGGCCACTCTTTAATCGAGCCATTTCCGGAGAACTTCCTTCAGGCTCAGTTATTAAGCCAATTATTGCCGCTGCCGCCTTAGAAGAGAATATTATTACAGAGAATACTAGTTTTCTAAGTAATGGCGGCTTACGTATTGGTCAGTGGTTCTTTCCAGATTGGCGGGTTGGTGGACATGGCTCGACTAATGTTCGCAAAGCAATTGCCGACTCAGTCAATACTTTTTTTTACTATATTGGTGGGGGGTATCAAGATTTCCAAGGTCTTGGAGTTGATCTTCTAACTGAGTATATGCGCCTATTTGGCATGGGTGAGAAAGCTGGGATAGACTTAAATGGTGAATCAAAAGGTTTAGTTCCAACTAGAGAATGGAAGAAAAATACTAAAAATGAAGCCTGGTATATTGGCGACACCTACCATATTTCCATTGGCCAAGGAGATGTTCTGGTCTCGCCCTTACAGGTAGCCAATTTTACTAGCACTATAGTAAATGGTGGACGTTTATATAAACCTACTTTAGTAAGGGCGTTGTTGGATGAGAATAATAATGTGGTGAAAGAAATAGAACCTGTAATTATCAGGCAAGACTTTATTAGCCCTAATAATTTACGGATAGTTCGTGAAGGAATGCGCCAAGCAGTTCTTTCTGGAAGCGCTCGTAGTCTCAGTACCCTGCCAGTAACTTCTGGTGGTAAAACTGGCACGGCTCAGTGGTCTAGTACTAAAGCTAATCATGCTTGGTTTATTGCTTTTGCGCCTTATGAAGATCCTTTGATTAGTATTACTGTTGTGGTTGAAGAAGGAAAGGAAGGTAGCGAAGTAGCTGCACCAATCGCAAAAGAAATTATGCAATGGTATTTTAGTTCTGAAAAAATTGATTAAATTAGGCTAAAATTAAATAATAAATAGTAATTGTTAGCACTCTCTTGACTTGAGTGCTAATATTGTTTATAATAGTTTTAGTTTAAAAAATATGAAAATAGGTTTTTACTTATGCAGCTAAGTGAAAGGCAAAAATTAATATTACATATTTTAATTAAGGACTATGTGAAAAATGCTCAAGCAGTTTCCTCGGGTCTCTTAGTTAGAAAATATAAGCTAGATATTTCTCCAGCTACGGTGCGTAATGAATTAATGGTTTTAGAAGAGTTAGGTTATATTTATCAACCTCATACTTCGGCGGGCAGGGTCCCTACAGCATTAGCCTATGCTTTGGATTTAAAAACTAGTTTTGATAGAGTAAAAGATTTAAAGCAAGCTGATTTGCTTGTATTAAATAGAGCCTGGGAAAAATCAAAGGATGACTATAAACCAATGGCGCGTAGCCTAGCTGATCTTTCTTCTAATGCTGTGTTTTGGGCTTTTCATAAAAACGATCTGTACCATACAGGGCTCTCAAACCTTTTCTCACAAGTTGAATTCAAACACAGTGATGTAGTCTGCGATGCTTCTCAAGTGATAGACCGAATGGAAGATATTATTGACAGTTTTTTTGATGGTTTAGAAAATGGATTAAAAGTTTTTCTAGGCAATGATAACCCTTTTGGTGCTTTTTTAGGTACAATTATATTAAAATATCATCTAAATAACATTTCTGGATTAGTAGGTATTTTAGGTCCAATACGGATGGATTATCATCGAAATTTGAGCTTATTAGAATACTTAAATGATAAATTTAAATAATTATTATATGAAAGATTTGAAAAAAGGGATATATCAACATTATAAAGGGGCTGAGTATGAGTTTTTACAAATTGCTGAAAGTGAAAATGATAAGGAGGCACTCGTTATCTATCGTGCCCTTAAAGATAATAGACTTTGGGCTAGACCTTTAAGTCAGTGGGTTGAAGAGCTGGAGTATAAAGGAAAAAAAGTGAATCGTTTTAAGTTTATTAAAGAATCAGAAGAAGAAGGCTATGAGGCTAGATATAAAAGAGCTTTAGCTGATTATCAAAATTTATTAAAAAATTCAGTTAAAGAGAAGCAAGAGTTTATAAAGTTTGCCTTAAACGATTTCCTTCAAGAAATATTGCCAGTTTATGATCATTTAAAGATGTCATTACACTCATTGCCAGAGATAGAAAAGGAAAATGCTTGGGTCAAGGGAGTTGAATATGTTTTAAAACAATTTAAAACAGTTCTGAATGATAAAGGGGTGAAAGAAATAATTACTGTTGGTGAAAAATTTGATCATAATTTAATGGATGCGATTGAAGGAGAGGGAGAAACTGTTGTGACTGAAATTATGCCTGGTTACACTTTAAATGGCAGAGTGATTAGAGCTGCTAAAGTGAAAGTTTCTTCAGGAGAAGATAAAAATAATAAGAATAATTAAAAATAAAATAATTAATCATTGTCTTTCTTCTATCTACTCGCTCAATAGAGTTTTAGAGGGGAGCTAAATAATTCTATGTCTTTAATTAAATGGAGTCCATCTATGAATGATGGTTTTTCTTTCGACGACATGGATAAAATGTTCGGCGAAATGTTACCTGCAGTTAGAGCTCAGCAAGCTGGCTTTACCCCAGCACTTGATATGTATGAAGATCAAGAAAATATAATAGTAGAAACGCAGTTGGCAGGCATTGATCCAGAAAAAGTAAATATTTCGATTGAGAATGATGTTTTGTGTATTAGAGGTGAAAGTGAGAAAAAAAGCGAGATAGAGGAAAAGAATTATTATCGTAAAGAAATCCGCCGAGGATCATTTTATCGTTCTGTCCCTTTACCAACTAAGGTTGATGGAGATAGAGCTACAGCAATGACCGAAGAAGGAGTATTAAAAATTGTTATTCCAAAGGCTGATGAAATTCAGCCAAAAACTATTAAAATACAAACTAATAAAAAAAATAAATAAATTTTAAAAATATGGGAAAAATTTTAGGAATCGATCTTGGCACTACCAATTCAGCGATGTCTATTATGGAGGGTGGTATGCCCAAGATCTTAGAAAATATAGAAGGGAACAGAACCACGCCTTCAGTAGTTGCCATCTCTAAGAGTGGGGAGAGGTTAGTAGGGGCTGCCGCCAAGAGGCAGGCAGTTATTAACCCTGAGAACACTATTTATGCTGTGAAACGGTTGATTGGAAGACATTTTGATGATGAAGATGTACAGAGTGATTTAAGTTTAATGTCGTATAAGATTGTTCAATCTGGTGAAGGGGTAAAGGTAAAAATGAGTGACAAAGAGTATTCACCTCAAGAAATATCAGCTATGATTTTGGCTAAGATGAAAGCTGATGCTGAGGCGAAAATTGGTGAGAAGATTAGCGAAGCTATTATTACTGTGCCAGCATACTTTGACGACTCTCAACGTCAAGCGACTAAAGATGCTGGGCAAATTGCTGGCTTGGAAGTTAAGCGTATTATTAATGAACCAACCGCGGCTGCATTAGCTTATGGTTTTGATAAAAAACAAGGCCAAAAGATTATTGTCTATGATTTAGGGGGTGGAACCTTTGATGTTTCTGTTTTAGATATATCGTCTGATACCGTTGAGGTAAAAGCTACCAACGGTGATACTCATTTAGGCGGTGAAGATTTTGATCGCCGAATAATTGATTGGATTGTAGAAGAATTTAAGAAGGAGCAGGGGATTGATCTCTCTAAAGACACTTTAGCTCTACAAAGGATTAAAGAAGCCGCTGAAAAAGTAAAGATTGAGTTGTCAACAGCGATGGACAGTGAAATTAATCAGCCATTCATTTCTACTGATGCTAATGGACCTAAGCATTTAGTTATGAAGATGACCAGGTCTAAGCTAGAGTCATTAGTTGAAGATTTAGTTGATAAAACAATTGAGCCATGTAAGAAAGCTTTAAGCGATTCAGGTTTCAATTTAAATGAAATTAATGAAATTCTGATGGTGGGCGGTATGACTAGAATGCCTTTAGTACAGAAAAAAATGAAGGAATTTTTTGGCAAAGAACCTAATCTGACAGTTAACCCCGACGAAGTGGTAGCAATGGGAGCTGCGGTTCAAGCAGGCGTTCTTCAAGGTGATGTTAAGGATGTACTACTATTAGATGTGACTCCTTTGACTCTTGGCTTAGAAACTCTTGGTGGCGTAGCCACACCACTTATTGAGAGAAATACTACTATTCCTACTTCTAAATCACAGATATTTTCAACTGCCGCCGATGGTCAGACTGGTGTTGAGATTCATGTTTTTCAAGGAGAGCGACCAATGGCTAGCGATAATAAATCATTAGGTAAATTTATGCTTGATGGCATCCCTTCAGCTCCTCGCGGAGTTCCTCAAGTAGAAGTTGTTTTTGACTTAGATGCTAACGGTATTCTTAATGTTAGTGCAACTGATAAGGCTACTAATAAGCAACAAAAGATTACTATTACTGCTTCCTCTGGTTTGTCTAAAGAAGAAATCGAGAAGATGAAAAAAGAAGCTGAAATTCATGCTGACGAGGATAATAAAAAGAAAGAAGAGGTAGAGATAGTGAATCAGTCTGAGGCAGTCATCTTTACTTCTGAGAAAATGTTAAAAGAATCGGCTGACAAAATGAAGCCAGAAGATAAAACTGAATTAGAAAATAAGATAACTGAGCTTAAGAAATCAAAAGAGGAAAATAATATAGAGCAGATGAAGAAAGCCATGGAAGCAGTTAATACTGTAGCTCAGAAAATAGGAGCAGCTATGTATCAAGATCAAGCAGCTCAAGCTACGCCAGAAGCTAATAAGAATGAAGAGGGGAAAACCAGTAAAGAGGATTCTGTTGCAGAAGAAGAAAAAGGTGATGATAATGTGGTTGAAGGTGAGGTTGAGGAGAATAAATAAAAAATTTGCGCTTAAAGACCCTTGTTGGCTTAACAAGGGTCTTTAGCTGGAAAAGAAATCAGAATATTTATGTCAAAAGACTATTACAATATATTGGGTGTTCCAAAATCTGCTAGTCAAGATGAAATTAAGACAGCATTTCGTAAAAAAGCTCATGAACACCATCCTGATAAGGGTGGTGAAGAGCTTAAATTTAAAGAAGTTAATGAGGCTTATCAAGTCTTAGGTAACCCAACTAAGAAACAACAGTATGATCAATTTGGCTCATCTTTTCAAAATGGACAAGCAGGTGGTGGTGGGTTTAGCGGATCTCAATATGGTGGTTTTGGAGGGGTGAATATTAATATGGATGATCTAGGCGATATTTTTGGTGGTTTTGGTGATATCTTTGGTTTTGGTGGTGGTTCAAGTAGACAAACAACTAGAAGTCGTGGTCGAGATTTAGAAATGAGCCTTAAGATTGATTTTCTAGAGTCTATCTTAGGCACAGAAAAAGAAATTAAATATCCTCATTTAAAAAAGTGCAAGACTTGTCAGGGTAGTGGCTATGACCCAGGCGCTAAAATTGAAACCTGCTCCACTTGTAATGGTGGGGGTCGAATCAACAAACTACAGCGCACCATCTTAGGTTCTATTCAAACACAAGTAGTTTGTCCTGATTGTAATGGTGAAGGTAAGAAGGCTAGCAAGGATTGTCATACTTGTCGTGGCGAGGGCAGGACTAGGCAGGAGGATAAGATTAAAATTAAGATTCCAGCGGGTATTAAAGATGGCGAGAGTATTCGTTTATCTACTTATGGTGACGCTGGCGAGAGAGGAGGTCAAGCTGGAGATTTATTTTTACGTATTTTAGTTAATCCACATGCTGAATTAAAAAGAGAGGGTGACGATATCTACTCCGAAGCTGAAATTTCTGTTTCTGAAGCTATTTTGGGTACTAGCATAAATATCCTAACTTCTTATGGTAAAATTAAATTAAAGATACCGGCAGGGACCCAAAGCCATACTAGTTTTCGTCTAAAATCAAAGGGCGCACCACGACTCCAAGGACGCGGTCAGGGAGATCATTTCGTTAAGGTTAAAGTAAAAATACCTACTAATATCAGTAAAAAACAAAGAGAAGTTTTAGAAAAACTGGATATTTAAAAAGAGATATTTAAAGAGATTGACCTCATCAGTCGTTCTTGCTATAATAGTTTTATAATTAATTAGTAAATTCTAAATATAAATAAATATATCTAAAAGATGTTGTTGTAAATGGTTCCATGCTTTTTTGGATTTAAGAAAAAATGCTGTGAAAGAAAAAATGGAGCTTTGAAGAAATCTGAGCCATTATCAGACGGTATAGTTGGAGGACAAGAGATCAAGGAAGTACCTCAGAATGAATCAAAATAGTAAATAATAGGGAATAAGAGAACGTTTACCAAGCGTTTTTTATCATTTTAATACATGTTTATAGACACGCATGCTCATGTAAATTTTAAAGATTATCGAGATGATGCGGATGAGGTAATCCGCCGAGCCTTGGCTAATGATACCTGGATGGTTTTAGTTGGTGCAGAATATAAAACTTCTAATCGCGCTTTGAGTTATGCTAATAAATACGAAAAAGGAGTCTACGCAGCTGTTGGTTTACATCCAACCCACCTCGAAGAACAGTTAGTTAAGAGCCAGGAAGATAACAATGAATATCAATTTATAGCTCGTGCTGAAGAATTTAATTATGATACATACGAGAAATTAGCCAAATTTCAAAAGGTGGTAGCGATCGGTGAGATAGGTTTAGATTATTACCATCTAGACCCAACTAAAGATGTCTCAACAGCTAAAAGGAAACAGCAAGAGGTCTTTTTGAAGCAATTAGTATTAGCTCGTCACCTTGATTTGCCAGTTATTATTCACTGTCGGCAAGCACATGATGATTTATTTGGAATATTACAAGATTTTAAAAAAGTTTATGCTGATTTTATTCCTAATGATCGGCCTTGGGGCGTTTTACACTGTTTCTCTGGTGATGAAGATTTAGCTTGGAGGTACTTTTCTTTAGGTTTAATAGTTTCTTTTACTGGTTTAATTACTTTTAGTAAACAATGGGATGACCTCTTACGTAAGATACCTCTAAATAAGTTTATGATTGAGACCGATTCGCCATATATGACGCCGGAACCATACCGTGGTAGACGTAATGAGCCTCTTCTGGTACAATATGTGGCTGCTAGAATTGCAGAAATACGAAATACTAGCATAGAAAACATAGCTAACACTAGCACTGAGACGGCCAAGAAATTTTTTAAGATTTAATTATTTTAATTTTACGGAGGCTTGACTTATTTTTTGCAACAGTGTATAGGTTTATATGTTTTTATGAGTTTAAATAATTTTTTAGTGAGAAGATATGGACAAAAATTTAATGAGAGATTTATTGTTGTCTAGTGCGGCCTATAGTTTGTCCTCTATCTTAGGTCCATTATTATTTTTTGGAATTCCTGGATATTTTTTAGATAAATATTTTGGGACAAAGCCAGCAATCCTTCTTGCCAGTATTTTTTTAGCTTTTATTGTCACTAATATCCTTTTATATAAGAAGGTAAAGAAAATAAATTTAATGATTGCCACCCAGTCTCCTAATAGAGATGAGTTGAAAGAGAGTGAGCATGAACAAGAGGAGGTAGAAAATAAATTATCTCCTGAAACTAAGTTAGATTAATCTATGGGTTTAAATATATCCTTATCACCTGAGATTTTATTTTACATCGGTCAAATACCCATTTCCAATTCTTTTTTTTGGTCATTGTTTGTTTTTACGTTTTTAATTATTGGAGCGATTGTTTTCAAGTATAGTCTTAGATTACGTCCAGGAAAATTCCAGAGTTTATTAGAAATGTTAATTTCGGAATCTTATAATTTTGTTGAATCAATGATGGGCAGCAAGAAAAAGGCTCAAAAAGTATTCCCTTTAGTGTTTACAATGTTCTTTTTTATTTTCTTTGTTAATTTATTGACATTTATTCCGGGGCAATCAGCTGTTACTATTAAGACTGCAGGCGGAATAATCCCTCTGTTTAGGGCGATTATTGCTGATTACAGCCTGGTCTTTGTGATGACTATTGTCTCAGTTTTTGTTACACAAACAGTAGCAATAGTATCTATGGGCCCCCTAAGATATATAGGCAAATTTTTAAATTTTACTAGTCCTTTAAATTTTTTCTTAGGCCTAATGGATTTAGTCGGTGAAATAGCTAAGGTTTTATCATTGTCATTCCGTCTTTTCGGTAATATTTTTGCCGGTGAAGTTCTGGCAGCAGTTATGTTATTTTTATTTCCTTTTTTCCTACCATTACCCTTCTCCTTTTTAGGCATATTAACCGCTGTCGTCCAGCCATTTGTTTTTTCAGTTCTAACAGTTGTTTTCATATCGATGGCTAGTACGGCAGCGGAAGAAGCGACAGAGGCAGCATAACATGATTATTTTTTCATTTAAAATATATTTTATAATTAACATTTAAATTTATGGACATGGAAGCAGCAAAATACATTGGCGCTGGCTTAGCAATAGCTCTTGGCGCTATTGGCCCCGCTATTGGTGAAGGATTAGTAGCCTCAAAAGCTTTAGAGGCTATAGGTCGGAACCCAGAAGCTAGTGGAAAGATCGCTCCACTTATGTTTGTAGCAATGGCTATTACCGAATCAACCGGTATTTATGCTCTAGTTGTTGCTCTGATAATCCTTTTTGCTTAAAGTATAAAGCCTATCTACCGCTGATTGCGGTAGATTGCTTTGTATTTTAATTATATTTATATGGGTCTCGTAAAAGCTCTAGGACTTGATTGGCGAATTTTGTTAGCACAATTATTTAATTTTGCTGTATTGATTTGGATTTTGTGGCGTTTTGCCTATAAGCCCGTTTTTAAGATTTTAGAAGAAAGACGACTTAAGGTTAATAAAGGTTTAGATGATGCAGAAATAGCAGCTTCTAAACTAGAAGAAGCAGAGGCTAGAAATAAGCAAATATTACTCGAAGCTCGCCAAGAAGCTAATAAGATTTTAGAGCAAGCTCAAGCTAAGGCGGAGCATAAACAAGAAGAAATTATTGCTAAGGCTGAGTCTGAAATAGCCGTTATTATGGAGAAAGAAAGGTCTAAAATTGCCTTAGAGAAGTCTAAGTCATTAAATCAGCTTAGAGAAGAAGTTTCATCTTTAGTGGTCCTAAGTTTAAAGAAGTTTTTAGAAGATAACTTTGATGAGTCTAAAGATCAGGGGATTGTTGAAAGAATTGTCGCTAATTTAAATGATAAAGGATAAACTATGAAAATAAATCCTAAACAATACGCTCGCAGTTTAATAGAGCTTAGTAGTGGTTTAAGCAAGGTGGAAATAGAAAAGCTCGTTGCTCGTTTTGTTTTAGTTTTGAAAGAACGACACGATTTAAATAAATCAGAAATTATTGTTGAGAACTTAGATCTATTATTAGAAGAGCAGATAGGGGAGATGAAGGCCGAATTGGTAAGCGCTAGAAGCCTTTCAGTTAAGTCTAAGGGTCTAATAACTAATTATTTAAGCGATAAGCTTGGTGGTGTTAAGCTTACTTGGCAAGAAAAAATAGATGACACACTACTAGGGGGATTTATTTTACGTTATCAAGGATTCGTAATTGATGGTAGTGTAAAAACTAATTTAAATAAATTTAAAAAACAGCTTTTAATTAAATAAACTAATATGTCTAGTACTAAAGATTTTATCGTTGAAGAACTTAAGCGCCAAATATCTGGTTTTAAAGCCTCTTTAGAAGAGAGCAGTGTTGGTCAGGTTCTTAAAATATCTGATGGCATCGCTCTTGTTTCTGGCTTGACTGAGGCTATGATGAGTGAAATTTTATTGTTTAAGACGGATAATGAGGAAGTGGCTGGTGTAGCTCTAAACTTAGAAGAAAACCTAGTAGGGGTCATTATTCTTGGAGACTTTAGTTCAATTAAAGAAGGTGATGAAGTGGTTTGCACTAAGAGGATTCTTAGCGTCCCAGTTGGTGAAGAGTTGGTAGGGAGAGTAGTCAATCCTTTAGGAGAGCCATTAGATGGCAAAGGAGAATTACGCACTAAAGACTTTTATCCAGTAGAAAAAATTGCTCCTGGCGTGATTACTCGTGCTTCAGTTAATCAGCCGGTACAAACTGGTATCAAAGCAATTGATGCTATGATCCCGATTGGACGTGGGCAAAGAGAGCTCATTATTGGTGATCGTCAAATTGGCAAGACCGCTATTGCAATTGATGCTATTATTAATCAACAGGGCCAAAATATGAAATGTGTTTATGTCGCTATTGGCCAGAAAGAGTCTAAGGTGGCTGAAATTGTCAGAAAGTTAGAGGCTACTGGGGCCATGGAGTACACTACCATTGTCTTAGCTGGCGCTTCTAATCCTGCTTCATTATTGTATATTGCTCCTTACGCTGGCACAGCGATTGCTGAGTATTTTCTAGACAAAGGCGAGGATGTGCTTATTGTGTATGATGATTTGTCAAAACATGCCGTTTCCTATCGTGAAATTTCACTTTTATTAAGACGCCCACCAGGACGAGAAGCTTTCCCAGGTGATGTTTTTTATTTACATTCTCGTTTGCTCGAGAGGTCTTGTAAGTTGAATAAAGATCATGGCGGCGGTTCAATTACGGCCCTTCCAATTATTGAAACTCAGGCAGGCGACATTTCCGCTTACATCCCAACAAATGTTATTTCTATCACTGATGGTCAAATTTTCTTAGAGCCAGAGATGTTTAATGCTGGTAATCGACCAGCTGTTAATGCTGGTTTATCTGTTTCTCGGGTAGGCTCGGCAGCTCAAACAAAGGCAATGAAAAAAGTGGCTGGTAAAATGAGGCTAGAGGCAGCTCAGTTTAGAGAATTAGCAGCTTTTTCTCAGTTTGGTTCAGACCTAGATGAAGAAACAAGTCGCAAACTAGAAAGAGGTAAGCGTTTGTATGAGGTTTTTAAACAAGATCAATATCAGCCATTATCAGTTGGGAAACAAGTCAGTATATATTATGCTTTAATTAATGGTTTTTTAGATGATGTTCCAGTTGAAAAAATTAAAGATTTTGAAACTGGTTTATATCAATTTCTAGAATTAGAAGGGACTGTTGCGCAGCTTTTAGCTTCTCAGCCAGAACTTAACCCAGAAATTGAAGAAAAGCTGAAAATATTATTAAAGGATTATAAAGAAGGTTTAGATTATTTAGATAAATAAGTTATATCTGAGACTATGGCTAAAACTAAAGAAATATCAAGAAGAATAAAATCAATTAGTAATACTAAAAAAATTACTAGGGCTATGGAAATGGTCGCTGCTGCTAAAATGAGGAAAGCAGTTGATGCCGTTTTAGGTACTCGTACTTATGCTAATTTAAGTTGGGAGACCGTGCTGCATTTAGCAGCCATGAGTCATAGTAAGGGCGGCGAAGTACACCCTTTTTTAACTAAGAAGGATAAGACAGAGAAAGTAGCCATGATTCTGATTACTTCTAATAGGGGGATGTGTGGAGCCTATAATTCAGCTATAATTGCTAAGGTTAAGGACTCCATTGCTAAACATCCTGGTGTGCCAGTTGATTTTATTTTAATTGGTAAAAAGGGTTTGTCGGTTTATGCTCAAAAATATCCAGTGGCGGCTGAATTTCCTAAGCACGATGAAATGAGTAATGCCCGAGAAGCCCTCCCAATAGTTAAATTAGTGATGGACGAATACTTAGCTGGGAAGTATGATAAAATATTTGTAGCCTATACTGATTTTGTTAATCCTATTAAACAAATTCCTCGCATTAAACAATTGTTGCCCATCAACATAGATACAGAAGATGAATATTTAGGTATAGTTAGTGATGCAAGGGTAGGTACTAGTAAAGAGATAGTGGAAGGCAAGAGGCTTAAACATCTAAGAGAGGGGCATGGGTTTGATTATATTTTTGAACCCAGTCCAGAAGAAGTCTTAGACAGAATGATTCCTCGCTTGTTAGAGGTTCAGGTATATCAAACCCTGCTTGAAGCTAATGCTTCTGAGCATAGCGCTAGGATGAGTGCGATGCATCAAGCTACTGAAGCAGCCAATGATATGGTCAGTGAACTAACATTATTTTATAATAAGGCCCGTCAGGCTGGCATTACTGCCGAGATTGCAGAAATTAGTGCTGGCGCTAACGCCTTGCTGGATTAAAAGTATAATAAATTTAAAAAATATGAGCGAAAAAAAAATTAACGCCGGACTGGTCAAACAAGTTATTGGCGTTGTAGTTGATGTGTATTTTGAAAAGAATCTACCAGCAATTTATAATGCTTTAGAAATTGATCTTAAGGGTCAAAAATTAGTATTAGAGGTAGAACAACACCTTGGTTCTAATTTAGTTAGAACTATTGCCATGGGCTCTACTGATGGATTGCAAAGAGGTGTGGAGGTAAAAGACACCGGGAATCAAATTAGTATGCCGGTTGGTAAAGAAACTCTTGGACGTATTTTTAATGTTTTAGGTGAAACAGTTGATGGTGGTGAAAACGTAAAAACGGAGAAAAGATATAGCATTCATCGCCCAGCACCAAAATTTACCGAACAATCTAGTTCGGTTGAGATCTTAGAAACTGGTATTAAGGTGATTGATCTAATTTGCCCGATTGTTAAGGGTGGTAAGGTTGGTCTATTTGGCGGTGCTGGCGTTGGTAAAACTGTGGTTATTCTAGAATTAATTCATAATATTGCTAGTCAACATGGTGGCTATTCTGTTTTTGCAGGTGTTGGTGAGCGCACTCGCGAAGGTAATGATTTATATCACGAGATGAAAGATAGTGGTGTGCTTGACAAGGTATCAATGGTATTTGGACAGATGAATGAACCACCTGGTGCCCGCGCTCGCGTTGCTTTATCAGGATTGTCAATCGCTGAATATTTCCGTGATGAACAACACCAAGACGTGCTTTTTTTCGTTGATAATATTTTCCGCTTTACTCAAGCCGGATCTGAGGTTTCAGCCCTTCTAGGGCGCATGCCTTCAGCTGTGGGCTATCAGCCAACCTTAGCTACTGAAATGGGAGAACTTCAGGAGCGTATTACCTCCACCAAAGATGGATCAATTACTTCTATTCAAGCTGTCTATGTTCCAGCTGACGATTTAACTGACCCAGCCCCAGCTACTACTTTTGGCCACTTAGACTCAACTGTAGTCTTATCACGTTCTTTAGCAGAGTTGGGTATTTACCCAGCTGTTGATCCACTCGATTCTTCATCAGTAATTTTAGATCCAAAAATTGTTGGTGATGATCATTATAAAACTGCTCGAGGTGTGCAACAAATTTTACAAAGATATAAAGATTTGCAAGATATTATTGCTATTTTAGGTATGGAGGAATTATCAGCTGAGGATAAATTATTAGTAACTCGTGCTCGTAAAGTCCAAAGATTCCTTTCACAGCCTTTTTCAGTGGCTGAGGCCTTTACTGGCAGAGAAGGTAAATATGTTAAATTAAGTGACACAGTTAATAGTTTTAAAGAGATTTTAGAAGGAAAATATGACGACTTGCCTGAAGATGATTTCTATATGAAAGGGAGCATTGAAGAGGTAGCTAGCAGTGTTAAAGCATAATTTTTATGGCTGAAAAGAAAAGTATAAAATTTGAAGTTGTTACTCCTGAGAGGGTTGTTTCTAAACAGCAAGTCTTGCAAGTCACTATCCCTACTGAATCAGGGGAAATTACTGTTTTGCCAGAACATATTCCTTTGGTATCAATTTTGAAACCAGGTGTTTTAGAGTTGAAGACAGTTGATAAGAAAATTGAAATTATTGCGGTTTCTGGCGGATTTGTGGAGGTTTTAAGAGATAAAATTGTTATTTTAGCTGATACAGCTGAAAGAGCTGAGGATTTAGATGAATCTTTAATTATTACTGCTAAGGAACGGGCAGAAAAAGCCAAATTAGATTTTGAGAATAAAGAGGATTATGATTTCTCAGCCGTGGCAGCTCGCTTAGATATTGAAGCGGCTAGAGAGAGGGCTTTGCATAAATGGCGTAAGCTTAAGGCTCCTAAGAATTAAGATTAAAATATTAATAAGGCATATTAAAAAAAGCACGGAATTAATCGTGCTTTTTGCTATTCTTATTTTATTTATAGAGCTAATACAGCTAAAATAATTAAGCCAATAATAATACGATACCAGCCAAAGATTTGGAAGTCATTATTTTTAATATATTTCAGAAAAAAACGGATACCGATAATAGCAGTAGCAAAAGAAATAATGATGCCGATAATCCAAACTGAGATAATTGATCCATCTAAAAGAGGAGGGCTTTTATAAAGATCAAGTGCTGTAGCAGCTGCCATTGTTGGCAATGCTAAGAGGAAAGAGAATTCGACTATACTTTTTCTTGATATCCCTAATGATAGTCCGCCCATAATTGTGGCAGCAGAACGCGAAACACCAGGCACCACAGCTAGGCTTTGAAAGAGTCCAATATACACGGCTTTTCTATAACTTATATCCTCTAATTCTAGTTTACTTTCTTCATTTTTTGGTTTAATCTTATGTTTAATTTTAAAATACTTTTCTAAGAGAATAATGATAATTCCACCAAATAGCAAAGCTAAAGAGATGGTTAGTAGGCTCTCAAGGAGGAAGTTTTTAATAAATCTATATAAGGTTAGTCCAATGATTGCAGTTGGGATAAAAGCGGCGGCTATTTTTAAAATAAGTTCTGGTTTCTGCCAGATAGTTTTAGCGTATAATACCGCTACTGACAGGATAGCGCCTAGTTGAATAGAAATTAAAAAACTACTTAAAAATTCACTAGAAACGATTCTAAGTATTTTAGTAGTGATAATTAAATGGGCGGTTGAAGATATTGGTAAAAATTCAGAAATACCTTCTACCAGCCCTAAAATAATAGCTTGAATGATAGTCATAGTTACTTCTTTATTCATACATTCTACTATATTTTCCTAAAAAAGCCAATTAATGCAAAGGTCTTGACACGAATTTATAAAAGCTTTACAATATCTTTATACTTAGCACTCTGATAGCTAGAGTGCTAAAGATACATTTTAATTATATTAATAATATTAGCCTAAAATAGTTTTCTAAAATATATTATTTATTGCTCATATATTTTTTAAACTAATTTAGGAAGTAAAACTATGAAATTAAAACCATTATCTAATAATCTAATTGTTCGAGCCGCTCTTCAGGAAGAAGTAACTAAAAGCGGCATCGTTCTACCAGCTAGTGCTGAGCAAGACAAACCAGAGAAAGGTGAGGTTGTTGCTGTTGGTCCTGGTAAGCTAAATGATGAGGGTAAGCTGATTACGATGAGTGTGAAGGTTGGCGATAAAATTGTTTTTAAAAAATATTCCCCTGATGAAATAAAGATTGATGATAAAGAATATTTGATTTTGAGTGAAAATGATGTAGTGGCGATTATTGAAGAGTAACTAATTAAACTCTTTTATTAATAAAAAAATTATACTTAATTTAATTCATAATATAAAAAACATATGGCTAAAGAAATTATTTTTGATGAAAAAGCTCGTTTAGCATTAAAACGGGGTGTTGATAAATTAAACAATGCGGTTAAGGTAACCCTTGGTCCTAAGGGTAGAAATGTAGTGATTGGCAAGAGTTATGGGTCGCCAATTGTTACCAAAGATGGCGTTACAGTTGCTAAGGAGATTGAATTAGAAGACGGATTTGAGAATATTGGTGCTAGCATGGTTAAAGAGGTGGCCTCTAAAACGAATGACATTGCTGGTGACGGCACCACGACAGCTACTGTTTTAGCTCAAGCTATTATCCATAATGGATTAAAACTTGTGGCTGCTGGTGTCAATCCAATTGATATTAGAAAAGGGATTGAAACTAGTGTTCAAAAAATTGTGGATAATTTAAAGAAAATGAGCAAAAGTATTAGCACAAAAGAAGAGATTGCTCAGGTAGGATCTATTTCTGCTAATGACAAAGAGATTGGCCAAATTATAGCTGAAGCAATGGAAAGTGTTGGCAAAGAAGGGGTAATTAGTGTCGAAGAAGGACAATCGTTTGGCATTGAAAAAGAGGTAGTTGAAGGAATGCAATTTGATAAAGGTTATCTTTCACCATATATGATTAGCAATGCTGATAATATGACTGCGGAGATGACTGATCCTTATATCCTTTTAACTGATAAAAAGATTAGTGCTCTACAAGATATTTTGCCATTACTGGAAAAGATTGCCCAGTCTGGCAAAAAAGATTTAGTTATAATTGCTGAGGATATTGACGGTGAAGCTTTGGCAACTTTTGTAGTTAATAAATTAAGGGGCACTTTTAATGTTTTGGGTGTTAAAGCTCCTGGCTTTGGCGATAGCCGTAAAGCAATCTTAGAAGACATTGCTATTTTAACTGGTGCCAGAGTTATTTCTGAAGAAGTGGGTTTAAAATTAGATAAAGCGGAAATTGAAGATTTAGGTAAGGCCAGGAGAGTAGTCGCTTCTAAGGAAAATACGACTATTATTGATGGAGCAACTGATAAAAAAATGCTTGAAGCCAGAATTACGCAAATTCGTAAAGAAAAAGATCTAAGTGACTCTGATTTTGACAAAGAGAAACTACAAGAGCGATTAGCTAAATTATCTGGAGGAGTAGCGGTAATTAAAGTAGGCGCTGCTACTGAGACTGAGATGAAAGAAAAGAAATACCGAATCGAGGACGCCTTAAATGCTACTAAAGCAGCCGTTGAAGAAGGAGTTGTGGCTGGAGGTGGCTTAGCCTTAGCTGTTGCTTGTTATGGTAAAGATTTTGCTTTATTTGAAGAACAATTAAAAGATAATTCTAAATTATCAGTTGGTGAAAGAATTATTAATCAATCTATTTTAGAACCGATTAGACAGATTGCTAACAATGCCGGGGTCGATGGATCCTTAATTTTACAACGGATTATTGAGGATAATAAGAACTCTAAGGAAATAAAGGGATATAACGCCGCTAATGGTGAGTTTGTGGAAATGGTTAAAGAGGGAATTGTTGACCCAACTAAGGTAGTTCGATCAGCCCTAGAGAATGCTGCTTCTGCTGCTATGATGTTCCTTACTACTGAAGCAGTTATTGTTGATTTGCCAGAGGAAAAGAATTCTGGACATAATCATGCTGGAGGAATGGACATGGCGGGAATGATGTAAATGATAATTTAATGTAGATAATATAAAGACCAGTTATTTAATAACTGGTCTTTATTGGTTTTTTTATTATCATTGGCTATTAGCTTTAATTTTGTTATAATTATTATAGAATTTAATCTATAATTTATGAATAAGATTAAAAAAATTGAAAGAAATAAAAAATCTACTAAAGCTGGAAATAATTTAGTTGTGGCTGTTTCTGGCTATTTTAATCCTCTTCATGTTGGCCATTTAGTGATGATTTCCAAAGCTAAAAAGTTAGGCTCCAAGCTAATCGTTATTATTAACAATGATCACCAGGTTAAATTAAAGGGTAGTATTCCATTTATGAGTTTAGCTGATAGGGCTAAAATTATAAAAGCTTTAAGAGATGTAGATGAGGTTTTTGTCTCTATTGATTTAGATACAAGTGTTTGTAGATCATTAGCAAAAGTTAAGCCTGACATTTTTGCTAACGGAGGTGATAGAAAAAGTGTTGGCGATGTTCCTGAATATGATATTTGTCAAAAATATGGTATTACAATGATTGATGGTTTGGGCAAAAAAACTAGGGCCAGTTCTCTTTTGATTGCTCGTGCAGCTGCTAAGAAGAAAAAACAGCAGCAACAACAATTACAAAATAAGTAATGAGTTTATGCGTTCTGCTTTTAAATATATTATAATTTTAATTTTAGCTGTTCTTATAGTTGTTATTTTTGCTGTTATATTTTCTAATAAGCGTTTCTTTGGTGATAACTCAATTATGTCTCGTTTATTAAATAAGCCAGCCCCAGAACCAGTGTTAATTTTACGACCAGAGAAGAGTGTTACCTTGCTTGAGGGATGGACAAATAAAGATATGGCTCAGTACTTTGAGAGGCAAGGGATTTGGCAAGCGGAAGAATTTTTAGAATTAGCAGGATTTCCTAAGGTAAATTATGATCAAGAAACTGAACTATCTAAGCCTTTAGATTATTCATCTAAGTTTGATTTTTTAAAAGATAAGCCTAAAAATACTGGCTTAGAAGGTTATTTATTCCCCGATACTTATCGTATTTTTGCTGACGAGGCTAAGCCAGAAGATTTAATTGAGAAAATGCTCAATAATTTTGATCATCAATTAACAGCGGAGATGAGGGCTGAGATTAAGAAACAAGGCAGAACAATTTATGAGGTAGTAATTATGGCTTCCTTAGTTGAGAAAGAGGCACCGATTAACTATAAGACTGGTGATAATAAAGATGCTAAAATTATTGCTGGTATTTTTTGGGACAGAATAAAAAATGGTCAGGCATTGCAATCCTGTGCCAGTTTAGCCTATATTTTGGAAGTCAATAAGCCACAATATAGTACTGAAGATACTAAGATAGATTCTCTGTATAATACTTATAAATATCTTAATCTTCCTCCTGGGCCGGTTAGTAATCCAGGCATCCTAGCTTTAGAAGCGACAATTTATCCTATTTATACTGAATATAACTTTTTTTTAACACCAGCTAAGAGTAAAGATGTGGTTTATTCGGTTAGTTATCAGGAACATCTAAGAAATAAACTAAAATATTTACCATAATTTATGTTTGACGATCAAAATAATCCTTCAACCAAAAAAAATACAGATTTTATTAATCCAGCTGGTCCATATGATTATGATGCAGTTGCTAAAAATAAAAAAAAGAAGATAATTATAATAATCACTTTTTTTATCTTAGGAATTTTAGCGATTGGCTTTTTGTTTTGGTGGTTAAATCTTAATAAGCCTAGTGAATTGATAGAGATTGATAATGAACCAATTGAAGTGAATGAGGAGCCGAAAGGTCCAGGGGTATTTTTAGGCCCTAATAAAGATTCAGATTATGTAGATAATAATATAGACGATAAAAATATTTTAGAATATTTAGCCTTTGGTGATTTTTATAAGTTTACTGAAGCAAGTTTTCAGGATGTTAATTATAAAGGATATAAGCTACCAATAAATGTTAAACTGGATGTTAGCAATTATTATGAGTTGTCTAGAAAAATAGATTTAGACAATTATATTGGTGACTTAAATAATAAGGGATTTGCGATTATTAATAATCCTTGGATAAGTGAAGGTAATGATTTTTATTCTTTGACTAATGCAATTGATAAGAGGAATTTACCTCTTTTTCTTAGTATCGATTTAATTTCATATTATTATCAGAACATTTTGAAAACTTCTTATAAAGAAATCGAGGAAAATGTTTTTTATGACAGTTTATGGAATATTAGTAAGGAACTATATGATAGGTCTCGTTTGCGTTATGAGGCTCATGTTGCTAAATTAGGGAACATTAATGACCCTGTTTTAGAAGCTGAACGTTTAGCAACGGCCTATTTTGCTATATCATTAGAGCTATTAAAACCTAATGAGAATCAAATAATGACTAAGAGTCATTTTTCAGCGGGTATTTTTGATGAGGGGAATAGAGATAAATATAGCTTTGAAGTGCCGACCTATCTTAATGATGATGTTTTACAAGAACTGGCTTTAATTTATAAAGCCCGTGGTAAGCAAAAATCTCCAGTATTGCTATATGATCGGGATTATAGTAATTTTATAGTCCCTGCTGAGTATCGTAATAATGCACGTTTGTACAACTTTTATTTAGCTGCTGCATGGCTTAATTCTACTTTTCCCTTAAATTATCGCAGTGCTGATTGCCCTGATTGTTTATTAGATCAAGATGATTGGCGCATTAATTTTATTGCTTCTATTTTTATTGCTGATGATTTTTCTATTTCTCAAGAGATTAAGAATGAATGGGCCCGAGTATATAAGATATTGTCATTTTTTAAAGGCCTGAGAGATTCTTGGAATTACATTGATTATCATGATTCTTTTGTCGAACTATTTGGTGCTGAAGCTAATATAAATGAACTATTTGCTGAAGATAATATAGAATCAGAAAATAATCTTAAAAATCTACGTTCTAATTTATTAGGAAGACAGTTATTAGCTAGCCAAGGTGCTTATGATTTGGATTCAGATCTTGGCCGTCGTTCTGCAGGGCTGCAATTTTTGGCTGATTTCTATTGGCCTAATGAATTTATTCTATCTAGTCTTCGCTATCCAGTCGTTTCTAATTATAAAGGAGGGCAAAAGATGGCTGAGAATAATACTGCTTGTAATTTAAGGGGACAAACAATGCGCTGTCAGGGCTCTTCCCAGGATATTTTAAAGCTGATTTATCCAGACTGGCAAAATGATTATTTTGCTGAAAATTCTAATTATTCGGGTTATTTAGAAGCTGTTAATAATTTAAGGCCAATTACAAATGAGGTGCTCAAAGTTAACTTAAATAAATATTGGTCATCAATGTATCTTTGGCAGAATGTATTATCTAATTTTGAGAGAGAAATGCCAATTTATTTGCAAAGTGATGAATGGAAAAACATCTTTGTAGAGAGCGCTTTAGCTGCTTGGGTAGATATGCAATTACCAATCAGCACTTTAAATGTGCGAGAGAGGACTTCTATTGTCAATTCTTTGTCTACTGATGATTTTTTTGATAATTTAACTTTTATGGAGCCGAACATAAGTTTTTTTGATCGGATTATTGCCCAAAATCGTATGATTATTGATATGCTTGAAGCTCTTAGAATTAAGTCTAACTCCGGTTCAGCTATAACTAAATTGAAAGATGCCGAAGAAAAATTATTTGAGTTACGCGAATTAGCACTTAAGCAATCTAGGGGCGAAGATTTTGATGTTCAAGATAACCAAGTTATACGTAATTTTGCAACTATGTATGAATTAGTTCAAGCTGGTAGTAATTCTTTTTATTGGCATAATAGCAGTTTAGATGTGGCTGTAAAACAAGTTATTGCTGATCCTAAATTAATATTGATTGCTTATCCAGTTGGAGATAAAATAATGCTTTCTTTAGGACCTATTTATAATCATATAGAAACTAAATGAAAAGGAGGAGTTAATAGTTTATCATTTGCGATTATATACAATAGTCAATAAATTACCTTATTTAAAATAAGGTTTTTTATTATAAATAAAACCATTTAGGATGCCAATATGAATAGATACTCTGATATTATCTCTTATATTCAAATACATAGTTATCAGCTTGTCCAATTTTATACCAATTATTAGCACTCATTTTAGCTTCGGCAATTATTTTATCACTAGCCCACCAATAACGATTGACGATAAGAAAGGCTCGATTAACGCCAGCATAATCTATAGCCTGGATTATCGTATCTCGGTCAGCTTTTTTATAAGACAGGTCAAGGAAATATTGATACAGTTTAGCTCCAGTTGGAATAGGGTAGAAATAAAATTCTTCATTATTTTTTTTAAAATAACGATTATGAAAGCCAAATTCTTTTAGGGCCATAGCACTTACTTGTTGATTAGCTAAAACAATATATTTTTCTCCATTAGCTATTCTTTCAGCTAATAAAACAGAGTCTAAATCGTTTTTGCTACTGGAATAACCATGGCTATTATAAAGTGCGTCAAAGCGTGGATATGATCCATAAATTGAGACTAGCAGGAGTAAAGAAACACCTATCGTTAATATTATTTTTTGACTCTTAGTTATTTTTTTTATTTTTTTATTGAAATAATAAAATAATTCCCAGAACAAGGGGAGAGAGATAATGAGAGCAACGCTTATTAAGCGCTTAATATAGGCATCCTGCTCATAAGAAATTAAAGAAGGGAACTTCATCATTGAGCTAATTAGATAAGCAAGGAGGACAATTAAAGAACTATAGCCCAGTAATTTAGCATTAGTTCTATCTATCTTCCTATGGTTTAGCCAAATTTTCCTTTTTAATAAAATAATAAGTAGGCTTAGGCCAAATATTAGCCATGCTTGGTTGTAGATAAAGGTATAGCTAAGATTTAGAAGATAGGATGCTTGTTTGGGAAATTGGGGCCAACTTAGGTCTAAATTTAGTTGGCTAAAGTTAATAGGGCTAAAAGCAGTTATGGACCAGATAGCTATTATTAAGCAAGCTAAAAAGATAGCGCCACTTATTACTGGCTTTAAGATGATTTTAATAATATACGGTTTCTGTGGCCACCCATGTAAGATTTTAAAACTCGCAATTAAAACTGCTGGTATCCCAGCTATTGGGTGAATAGCTAAACTTGCTAAAGCAGAAGCGATAATTAAAGTCTTTTTTGCATTTTTGTAAATAAAAATGATACTTGCTAAGAGGAAAAGATAGCTAAAATTTTGAGGTGTGCTAACTATGAAAAAAAAAAAAAAAAAAAGAATTAGAAATAAGCTTGCTGTCCAGACACTTTTTATGTCTTTTCTTTTGGCCTGTAAATAATTTAATAAAAAAGGGATAAAGATGGCGGCACTGATTGCTAGTAGATAAGTATTGAGAAAATTAAGAGATAAACTAAAGATTCGGTAGAAAATTACGATTAAACTATACTGGCCTAGATAATAGGGTGTTTTAGGTAAAATAAAACCAGTTTTAATTATTTCTTCTAAACTAGCATAATGGATATGGGGGTCAAAACCATAACCTAATTTATAGACAATAGCAGCAATAGAAAATATTAAAAATAAGTAGAAACCAAAGAGAATTTGTTTATATATTTTTTTGCCAGAGGCCCTGAGACTAAGTAGTGTGAATATATTAACCCAAAAAAGTAGAATAAAGAAGATTAGTGGCAATACTGACCAGGGAGAGATGAGGGCTTGGTCACTACGATTATTAACTAGGCATAGTAGGGCGGCGATAATACTGCTTAAGCTGAGACTAATATAAACCCAGAAAAGATTCAGTCTCTTTTTCTGAGATGAAATGTCAATTTTTATTTCTTTTAGTTTTTGCGGATATGGAAGTTTATGGCTTTTTAGTTTAAAAAAGTAAGTAATTATTAGGGCGGTGATGATTGTTAAGATAGTGCCAAAAATATTTAAAGCATAAACAACATAAATTATAGCTCCGCTAATTGAAAGAGAGCAAAAAAAAAGCCAAATATTTTCTAAATTTAAATAAAAAAGCCATTTTTTCATATATACTTATAATAGCATTTTCTTGCTTATTTGAGCAATATTCGTTACTATTTACTAAAGCAATAGATTAATCATGTAATTTATGTATTTTAGCTATTTTAAGCGTAATTTCGAAAATATTTTAGCTATCTTATTAGCTTTAGTTTTTTTTATTTTTAGTTCTTTTATTATTAGCCAAGTCCAAGATAGGAATGAAGTTAAATTTCTTTCTCCTGATGAAACAGCTAATTATTTTTTTGCTAAAAATTATGCTGAAAATTCTGAAATTGCTGTATTTGAAGTTGCTAATTTATATGGTGAAGAGATTGTGCGACCGCGGAGCGTGCGAAGTGATTATGGTTGGTTAAAACCAGTGAGCTTTTTAGGGATAATCATTCTATATGGTAAAATAGCAGCTATCTTCGGTAGTGCTGTTATACCTTATCTAAGCCCTTTTTTTGCATCCTTAGGAATAATTTTTTTCTATTTTTTTGTTCGTCAGATTTTTGATCGGCAGACTGCTGTAATATCTGCCGTTCTATTATTTTCTTTTCCAGTATATTTTTTTTATACTGTAAGGAGCATGTTTCACAATGTTTTATTTTTAGTTTTTTTAATGGGCGGAGCTTTATTTCTAGTGCTATCGGCACCTAAATTAAAACGAGAAAAAAAGAAGTTTTTTTATCTTAAACTAAATAAAGAACAAGTATTAACTTATGTTTTTTCTTTATTAACAGGTTTATTTTTTGGTTTAGCCGTTGGGGCAAGAAGCTCTGAATTATTATGGCTCGCACCGAGTCTTTTTCTTCTATGGTTATTTTATATTCGACGCTTAGGGTTAGTTAGATTAGTGATTATGTTATTTGGTTTTATCATAGCCCTCTTACCTATATTTTATTGGAATCAAGTATTATATTCTTCCCCTTTTTATGGTGGTTATAGTGAAATGAATACATCAATCCAGCAATTATCTAAGGCTGGTGAAAATATTATTTCAACTGATTTTTTAAAAAATAGTTTTTCTCAATATCAAGAAATATTTACCGTTTTAAAAGATAATATTTTTTATTTTGGTTATCACCCTTATCAATCTATAAGGATGTTTTATTATTATGTGCCGGTTATGTTCCCTTATTTGTGCATAATGACTTTTTTTGGTTTAATTATTTATTTATTTAAATTTTTTAAGAAACCAAATAAAGCTCAAGTTGCCTACTTTTTAACTTGGTTGTTACTTTCTTTTATTTTAGTAATGTATTATGGTAGCTGGAAGTTTAATGATAATCCTGATTCAAGCCGGTTTACTATTGGCAACTCATATACCCGTTATTGGTTGCCAATGTATGTTCTGGCAATTCCTTTAGCTTCATTATTTATTTTTCATTTGGGAAAATTTTTTTCTAAGACAGTGAGTTTAAAAGTAAAAACAGCTGTTGGTCTTCGCTTAAGGACCATGATTTATGCGCTAGTGGTTCTGGTATTAACGGGTGCTTGTTTATTTATTAATATTCTTTTTCTTTTTTTTGGGTCTGAAGAAGGGTTGATTACTCTATACTATAATCATTTTCAAGATCAAGCTAACGCCGCGAATGTATTAAAGCATACTGAGGATAATGCTATAATAATTACCCAATATCATGATAAACAATTTTTTCCAGAAAGAAAAATAATTAGTGCGCTCTTAACGGATAATCAAATAAATTTAGTTTTTGCTAATTTAGTTAATAGATATCCTCTCTATTATTATAATTTCAGTTTTCCTGAAAGAGATTTTAACTACTTAAATGAAAAAAAACTAGCTGAGGCTGGATTGCAACTTGAACTGGTGCTTAATAATGGAAATTTTTCTTTATATCGTTTAAAGCCGGTTGAAGTTATAGATTTAGTGATAGAGTCTAATAATCTTAAGTAAAAATTTATAAGCAAAAAATAGTATGGGTTATTACATCATTACCATTGGTTGTTATATGAACCAAGCAGATAGTGAAAGAGTTGCTAGTTTTTTAGAAGATAATGGTTGTCAGCAAACAGCTACCTGGGAGATTGCAGATATAGTGATTTTATTAACATGTGGTATTAGACAAGCTGCTGAAGATCGTGCTTATGGTTTAGTTAACCAAATAGTTAAGCGTAACCCTAAAGCAAAAATTATCCTTAGTGGCTGTCTTGCTAAACGGAAAGACGTTAAGCTTAGATTAGGTAAGCAGGTTAGTCTATTTATGTCTATTAATGAGTTGCCTAATCTATTTAAACTATTAAGTAAAACTAAAAAGGTAAATCTATCAGATGAAGAAGATTTGCGTAAAAATAAGGGCGATAAATATTTGAGTATTATTCCTAAACATGAGAGCCTATTCCGTGCTTATGTTCCTATTGGTAATGGTTGTAATAATTTTTGTTCATATTGTGTTGTTCCTTATGCGCGTGGTCGAGAAGTCTATCGGTCAGCTACTGATATCATTAGAGAAGTAAAAGATTTGATTATTAATAGAGACTATAAGGAGATAGTACTTATCGCTCAGAATGTAAATAGTTATCAAAGTGGAACGATAGACTTCCCTAAGTTATTATTAAAACTAATTAGAATTAAAGGAGATTTTTTGATCCGTTTTTTTTCTAGTCATCCTAAAGACTTGTCTGATGAATTAATTAGAGTGATTGCCTCAAGCGATAAGATGGCTAATCATTTACATATAGCGCTCCAATCTGGCGACGATTCAATACTTAAAGCAATGAACAGAAAATATACTGTCAAGCATTTTTCAAGGTTAATCGAGAAGATCAGGGATGCTAGACCCGGTATTGCAGTTACGACTGATGTGATTGTTGGTTTCCCCGGAGAAACGCGTGCTCAATTTAAAAAAACACTTAAAATATTTAAAGAATTAACTTTTGAAATGGCGTACATCTCACAATACAGTCGCCGGCCAGGTACATTAGCTTGGTCAATGGATGACAATATTAGTTTGGCTGAAAAAAAGAGACGGGAGTTAGAATTAGACTGTGTTTTGAAAACAGGCGCCTTAAAGGTTAATCAGCAATATTTAAATAAAGAATTAAGAGTACTAGTGGAAAGAAAGGACAGGCAAGGCCATTATCATGGCAGAACTTCTAGTTTTAAAGATGTAAAGCTTCTAGATGCGACTGAAGTTCATTTAGGTAAGTTTGCAATGGTAAAAATTAAAGCTATTAAAAATTTTAGTTTAATTGGAGAAATCGTTAAGTAAAGAGATAAAATATAATCTTATGTCGATAATAAATAATAATAAAAATAATATCCAGAAAAATAAAAAAAGTACTAACAAGGCAAAGGGAAAGATTCTTGTTATTTTAGGTCCGACTGCTAGTGGTAAGACTGTTTTAGGTGTCAGATTAGCTAATAAATATTCGGGTGAAATAGTGTCTGCTGATAGTCGACAAGTTTATCAAGGTATGGATATTGGCACTGCTAAGGATTTACAAGAATATCAAATTAATCAAAAAAAAATACCGTATCATCTAATTGATATTATTTCTCCAAAAAAAGAATTTAATTTAGCCAATTATCAGTCATTAGCCTTTATTGCTATAGCGGATATTTTACAAAGGGATAAGTTGCCAATCATTGTTGGTGGCTCTGGTCTTTATTTACAAGCTCTGGTTGATAATTATTATTTGAGTTCAATTAAGCCTAATTTTAAACAAAGAAAAGCGAGAGAGAATTTGGGGAAAACTGAATTATTTAATTTATTACTTAGCTTAAAGCCCGACTTCGCAAATAAATTGAATAATAGTGATAAGAACAACCCTAGACGATTAATTCGTTATTTAGAAATATTAGAAGGCGAAGACAAGCCTAACAAAACGATAGAATCATCTTATGAATTTCTAATTTTAGGACTTGACCCAGCTGATGATATTCTTAGAGAAAGAATTGTTAAGAGGATTAAGTATAGACTGGAAAAAGAGGATATGATTGGTGAAGTAGAAAGGTTACATGAAGAAGGGGTGTCTTGGCAAAGATTAATTTCTTTTGGTTTAGAATATAAGTTTATTAGCTATTATTTGTTAGAAAAACTAAGTTATGAAGAGATGTTTGAAAAGCTGAGCAATGCTTCATATCGCTTTGCTAAACGTCAAAAAACTTGGTTTAAGCGTTGGCAGAAGCAAGGCAGGGACATTATATGGCTAGAAGATGATGAAGAAGCAGAATTAGCTTTGAATTTATTTTTAGATTAAAACAATGAACGCCAAATCAATAAAATATTTAATTTAAAAAAATAGCCAATGGCTATTTTTGTTTTCATTAATTACTTAATCATTTTTTCTAATATAATTTTTATTTTTTCTGGATTAGCTTTTCCTTTAGTTTCTGCCATTGTTTTACCAATTAAGAATTGGATTAAGGGTAATTTACCGTTGAGATATTCGCTTGCTTGTTTAGGATTATCTTTCATTATTTTGTTTATTGCTTTTTCTAATTTAACATCATCGTTGATTTGTGCTAAACCAAGTTTATTCATGATATCAGTTGGTTCGCCACCATCCCAGTACATTATCTCAAGAATTCTTTGCCCGGCGCTAGAATTTATTTTGTCTTGCCAAATAAGGGTTAAGAGTTCAGCAAAATTTTCAGCAGTCATTTTAATTTGTGAAGCGTCTTTTTTATCTTTATTTAAATTTTTGAGTAGTTCGCTAATAGTCCAATTAGCCACCATTTGTGCTGCATTTTTATCTTGCCTTTCGAAATTATCACCATTAGCTTCTATCCAGGCACCCATTTCTGAAACAACATTTTCGAAGAAATTGGCTAATGCCTTGTCATTGGCTATTATTTCTGCTTGTTCATATTTAATCCAATATTGTTCACGAAATCGTTTAGCCTTAGTCTTTGGCAGCTCTACTAGTTGTGGTTTAAGAGAATCTAAGCACTTGGGGTCAATTATTATTGGGGGGATGTCAGGTTCAGGAAAATATCGATAGTCAGCGGCTGTTTCTTTGATTCTTTGGGCTACAGTTATATTTTTATCTTCATCCCAGCCTCTTGTTTCTGGAATAATATCTTGTTTATTATTCAAAACTTCTGTCTGTCGCTCAATCTCATAATTAATAGCTTTTTCTAAAGATCTAAAAGAATTAATATTTTTTACCTCGACTTTTGCATTTATTTTTTTATTATTAGTCGCTAAAATTTGACCAGTCTCATATTTCCAGGTGCCTGGTTTCTGTAGACTCACATTAGCCTCACAGCGCATCTCGCCTTTTTCCATATCGGCATTACTGATATTTAAGAAACGTAAAATGCGTTGGTATGATTGGCAGAACTTTTTGGCTTCTTCAGCATCTTTTATAATTGGTTCAGTTACTAATTCAACTAATGGAGTTCCAGCACGATTGAAATCAATCAATGTTTCTTCACGTCCTTTAGGGTGAAATAATTTGCCAGTATCTTCTTCTAAGTGAATACGAGTAATATTAATTGTCCTTTGTCCAACATCTAACTTTCCTGATAAACAAAAAGGTTTATCAAATTGTGAAATCTGATAACCTTTGGGTAAATCAGGATAAAAATAATTTTTTCGGTCAAATTTCGTTTCTCTGTTTATTTGACAATTTAAAGCTAGGCCTAGTAAAAGAGTCCAATCAATTGCCTGTTTATTCGGGACTGGCAAGGTTCCTGGGTGGCCTAAACAGATAGGGCAAACAGTTGTATTTGGCGCCCTATTATCCTTGTCATTATCGCAGGAACAGAACATTTTACTCTTAGTTTTTAATTCAGCGTGGATTTCCAGGCCAATAATAATATCATATTTCATATAACTATAGTTTAGCTGAAAAAAAAATTTATTCCAAGTTTTTTTAAAGTAATAAAAAAGCTCATTTATTCTAGCCCAGTACTACCAAAACCCCTATCTTTACGGCTAGTATCGTCAGTAATTTTTTCTTCTTTAATATTTGGTGTCTCAATTGTTTGAATTAATAATTGAGCAATTTTTTGACCAGCACGGATATTATACATATCTTCGCTTAAGTTTTTTACTATAATTTTTATTTCACCTCTATAACTAGAGTCAATCACGCCACCTAAAGTCGTATAGCCAAGGTTCGCTAAGCCACTCTTATCCCAAATTAAGCCAACAAAACCAGTTGGGATAGCTATTTTTAGTCCTGTATTAACGAGTGACTGACAATAGGGGGGAATAGAGGTATCTTCTAGGGCATAGATATCAAGGCCGGCATCATCAGAATGGGACCGACTTGGCAGTTTGGCGCTAGGATTTAATCTTTCTACTTTAAGTTCACTAATTTTACTTTGACCATTTATATTACCTACGTCCTCTTCTTTAAGTCTCTCTAATTCTATGGACACTTCTTCTGCTAAGGACGGCTTATTTGAATGAGGATTATCTTCTTCTTTATTAATCAGCTTATTGTTAAGTGTATCCCTCAGGCTTGGTCCTAATTTTTCATTTCTAATTATAATATCGCCAAGAGTGTGAAATTTTAGTTTTTTTTGTTCTTTTTGATCTAAATTAAGATATTTATTAACGTAAAGCCAGATTAAATAATGAATATCTTCGCGAGACATTATCTCACCATTTTTAGTACATTTTATTAGGCAGAAATCTTCTAAATCATTGGCAATTTCTAAATATATTTTTTCGGCTTTTTTTAAATGATTAATGTTTTCCTCATGAATGTCTTGAGTTTTTCCGTGCCAATCCTCTCTCTTTCTAGATTGGGCTAGTTTTTGTGATATTTCTGCTTCTACATGGAGGATCAAATAAAGATCGGGTTTTGGTATATTAAATATTTTATACTCTATTTCGCTGAGCCAATTAAAAAACATTTTTCTTTCTAAAGGGTTATCAATTTTACTTCCTTGGTGGGCAAAATTTGAGGAAATATAACGATTTGAGATAACCATTTTACCCTCACTGAGCCATTTCCTGATTTGAAAGCTAGCATCAAAACGATCAACTGCATATAATAGGGAAGAAGCGTAGGGATTCACGTCATCAACGCCGCCATATTTACCTGAAAGGTATTCTTCTACCAAACCAGCTGATTTAGTATTATATTGTGGAAAATCAGCTAATTCTATTTCGTGTCCTTCATTGGTTAGCCTTGTAGCCAAAAGTTGTAGCTGTGTAGTTTTACCACTACCATCGGTGCCGTCAATGATAATAAATTTTCCTGGATATTTAAACATTTTATTAGTATTAAAAAAGTGCTAGATAATTAGCTTCTTAGCACTCCTCCTAATGCTGCTTTCTTAATTTTTTAATTTTTCGATTATATTATCTATTTGTTGATATAAATTATTTAAATCACTATTATTGTCTAAATGAAAATCTGCTTTAGCTATTACTTCAGGGATCTCCAATTCAGCTTCTTTTTCATCGTCTTTTATAAATTGAGCATAGGTTTTCTCGGCATCGCCTTTATTCTCATTGCGTAGCCTCATTCTTTCATAGCGTAATTCTGCTTGGGCGTCAATACTAATTAATTTAAAATTAGGTAAATTTTTTAATTTTGAGATATCGGCTAAGCGACGAATTCCATCTATTACAACTAAATCTTTTTGACTATTTTGCGCATCTTCGCTAATAATTTCGGCTAATATATTTTCACCAAAAGCTGTGCGTAAGGCTAGGGAAAGGTCTTGAAGATTAGTGCGGTTAATAGGGAGGTATAGGCGTTTAAGAACATCTCTTAATGCGGTTGAGAAGCGAAAACTATCACTATTATAATTATTGTTAATATAAGTTTGACAGACTTCCTTGCCACTAGCTATTTTACCAGTGAAGCCAAGAATTAGTTTAGGCATACTAATTGGATTAATATATAACTTTATATTTAAGCATGATTAAGTTTCTGTTTAATAAGCGATGCTCTAAGAGTTCTAAATCAATATTAGCATCTTCGTTAAAAAGGGAAATACCAGAACCAAAAATCTTAGGTTCGATAGTCAGTATTATTTCGTTTATTAGTCCAGCTCTAAGAAAGATGGAGTTGATCATCGCCCCACCACCTAAAAGTGCTTTCGTATATCCTTGTTGCTCTAAATCTTGTAAAACTTTTATTGGGTCACCACTAACCCATTTAAGTGAGCCATTGATATTTGTGCCACCCTTGTAGGAAAAAACTACATTAAGGCGATTTGGCAGGGGTTTGGGAAAGGTTTTAAAAGTATTCTCACCCATCATAATCACTCGGTGATCTTTAGACACTTCAATAAATAGTTTTTTATCTTCTGGGCTAGTCCAATTTGCAAATTGATTTTTATTTTTAGCAATCTTACCATCTAAGGTCATTGCCATCATCATGGTTACTGGGATCATATTTAGATAGCAATAGGGGCTTTGATGCCAGGTAGTGGATCATAGCCTTCTAAATTAAAGTCTTCATATTTAAAAGAAAATATATCTTTTACTTCTGGATTCAACTTCATGCTTGGTAGATTTCTTGGCTCGCGGCTTAATTGTTCATTTACTTGTTCGCGATGATTATTATAGATATGCAGATCGCCGAAACTGTGAACAAAGTCACCTAGTTTTTTATCAGTCACTTGTGCCATCATCATTGTAAGCAGAGCATATGAGGCGATATTAAAAGGGACGCCAAGAAAGAGGTCGGCGCTTCGTTGATATAATTGACATGACAATTCATTACTGGCATTAACATAAAATTGGAAAATAGTGTGGCAAGGTGGCGGCGCAGTCTTTTTGCCATCAATAAGTGATTGTAAGTCACCGACATTCCAGCCACTAACTATAATTCTCCGTGAATCAGGTTTTTCTTTAATCATTTTTACTGCTTCGGCAATTTGATTTATTTTAACACCATTTTTTCCTTCCCAAGCAGTCCATTGTTTGCCATAAATTGGCCCTAAGTTGCCGTTTTCGTCTGCCCATTCATTCCAAATGCTAACACCATTATCATTTAGGTATTTAATGTTTGTATCTCCAGCTAAAAACCACAGCAGTTCATGAATAATTGATTTTAAATGAATTTTTTTGCTAGTAAGCAAGGGAAAACCTTCATTTAAATTAAGGCGTATTTGTCTGCCAAAGACGCTAGTAGTACCAGTACCAGTCCGATCTTCTTTGCCAAGGCCATTTTCCATGACGTCTTTTAATAAAGCGAGATATGTTTTCATAATGGGTTAATAAGCTAGGAAGCTTAAAATTAATTATTTCATGTCTTTATAAATTGTGACTTTGTCAGATAAAAGATCAAACTCTATTCCAGCGTCTTTAAAAATTTCTTTACTCCGTGTACTAGCATGATAGTCCTGAGCACAAACCACTCTTTTAATCCCAGTATTAATTATCATCTTTGCACAAGTATAGCAAGGAGTCATTTTACAATATAAAGTGCTGCCGTTAATTGAAATACCCATTCTAGCAGCCTCACAAATGGCATTCTGTTCCGCGTGGGTAGTGCGGATACAATGACGTGTAGTTGAGCCATCGGCATGTGTCACAGTGTGCATTTCGTGGCCAATTTCATCGCAATGAGCTAAACCAATAGGAGAGCCGACATAACCAGTGGACATAATGCGGTTATCAAGAGTAATGATACATCCAGAGCGACCACGATCACAACTACCTCGAGATCCTATGATCTCAGTTAACTGCATAAAGTATTCATCCCAAGAGGGGCGATAATATTTTTTTTCTTTTTTAATAGGCATAAATATTTACTTAGTTAATCACAATCTAACTATAGTATATATATGGGAATTAATAAATATTGACAATATTGAGTTATTATTCGATTGATTTTTTTGCTCTAAAAAGTTATACTTTAAATATCCAATAAGGATTTTTTATGAAACTAAAGCTATTTTTACTCTTTATTATTAGTATTCTATTTTTTTCACCAAATCAGGTTTTGGCAGTTTCTCTATCAGAAAAATTAGCGGGAAGAATACTTTTGAGCGTCGAAGAGAATGGCGAGGCTTGGTATCTTAACCCACTTGATTTAAGGCGCTATTATTTAGGTCGTCCAGCTGATGCTTTTAAAGTCATGCGCGAACTTGGTTTAGGAATTAATGAATTAAATTTTCAAGAAATAGCGCAGGTAGGTATGCCAGTTGAAGGCAATACAGCTCTGGCAAAAAGCTTGTCTGGACGAATAATTTTACAGACAGAAAAAAATGGTGAGGCCTGGTACATCAACCCAAAAGATTTAAAAAAATATTATTTAGGTCGTCCAGCTGATGCTTTTAAAGTCATGCGCGAACTTGGTTTAGGGATCAGTCAAAAAGATTTAGCTTTAATCCATAAGCCAGGCTTAAAAGAGAGCTTAAATCAATATAGTGATTATGAATATAGGAAAATTACTACTGATCGGGGTAGTTTTAATTTAGATTTAGTTAGGATTGATTTAGCTAATCCTGATTTAAAAATATTAACTTTAGTTGCTGATGAGGAAGTCTGTCGGGGTAATAGTTGTGCAGCCAAAAGTTTGGCTGATTACGTTTTTTCTAACGATGCATTTGCTGGTATGAACGCTAGCTATTTCTGCTCTTCATCTGCTTGTGTCAGGCAAAACTATTATTTTGCTCCAGTTTACGACGATTTATTAAAAAAGATGATTAATGAAGATCAGTTAAGATATTGGACCACTGGACCAATGTTTGTTTTTGACCAAGATAATAGATTTTATTATTTTAAGGATTCGCGTGATTTTCAGAGTAAAGATAGTTTTGAACAAAATTATGGTGTCAAAATTCAAGCAGCTTTAGGGAATAAGCCTAGACTTTTAGAGAATAAACTAAATGTTTTAATTGATTGGGACTTAGATTCAGGACAAACTAAAGGAAAATATTTGAGGAATGCCATAGCTTATCGGGAAAATCTTAATCATCCAGGTAGGGGAGAATTATATCTAGTGATTTTACGTGCTGCCACTTTAGATGATTTAGCCTATGTTTTACAATATTTAGATTTTGACTATGCTTTAAACTTAGATGGTGGTTATTCTTCGGCGCTTATTTATAATGGTGAGTATATGCATGGACCTGGACGGTTAATACCAAATGCGATAGTCTTTAAACAATAAACATGTTCTTATGGATTTAGAATTGTTAAGGAATAAAATAATTACAGATGGTAAAGCAGTTTTTCATGTTAAAGTATCCCCAGGAGCTGATAAGACTGAATGGCAAGAAAGCCTGTCTGACGGGACTTTAAGGTTAAAAGTTAAAGAGTCTCCAGAAAGAGGTAAGGCTAATCAGTCGGTTATTAATTTCATAGCTAGTTTTTTTCAGATTAGTCGAAAGTCTATTAGTATTATTGCGGGTGGAGGGGCGAGGCTTAAACGAATTAAGGTAAAGAAGATCTAATATGGATATTTCAATTATAATTGTTAGTTGGAAGCTGAAAGAAAAATTAAGACATAATTTAGAAGCTTTAATTTTAGCTTTAAAAGACATTAAAGCCGAGATCTTTGTGGTTGATAATAATTCTCAGGATGGGACGGTGGAGATGATCCAACGAGAATATAAAGATATAAATTTAATTATTAATTCTGATAATCTTGGTTTTGCTAAAGCTAATAATCAAGCCATTGAGCTGGCTAAGGCTGATTTTATTCTCTTGCTAAATCCTGATATGAAAGTTTTTCCTGAAACAATTTCTCAAGCTTTAGCCTGGGCTAAAGTCAACACCCAGGCAACTGTTTCTGGCTTCTATTTACAAAATGAAAACGGCGATCTATTGCCCCAAGTTAGGAGATTTCCGAGTTTACGTGATCAACTATTGTTGACACTAAAGTTACCTCATATTTTCCCAGCCTTGCTTAACAAATATTTATATAAAGATTTTGATTATAGTTTAGCTCAGAAAGTAGATTCTATTCGTGGTTCATTTTTCTTAATTAATCGTAATTCTTGGCGAAATATTAGTGGTTTAGATAAGCCTTTTTTAGATGAACGTTACTTTATTTGGTTTGAAGAGGTTGACTTTTGCCGACAAGTCTATAAGAATAGCGGTGAGGTCTGGTATAGTCCTGTAGCTAAATGTCGAGATTATATTGGGCAGAGCTTTAAACAACTACCTAGGGACACTAAACAAATTTATTTTCGGACTTCAATGTTGGCCTATTTTAAGAAATGGCATTCATTAACTGATTATTATGTGCTTAAAGCTGTTTGGAGCATAAGTAATGTAATTACTAAAATATTTAAAAAGTATGAAAAATAATATAGACCAGAAAAAAATTGGTATTATTTTAGTTAATTATCAAGATTATGCTGAGAAATTTTTAGCAGAATGTCTTGATTCTATTAGGCGGTTAGAAGGAGCGGTGGAGTTTGATTTATTTATTGTTGATAATGCTAGCTCAGAGTCAAGTCAGAAATTTTTAAAAGAGACTGCGCCTGAGGCTAGGTTAATTGTTAATAAAGATAATGATGGTTTTGCTAAAGGTAATAACGATGCTTTACGAGTGATGAAAGCAGAAAATTATGATTTTGCTCTTTTACTTAATATGGATGCTTATTTAGCTAAAGATGCTTTAAGCAAATTACTATCTCTAGCTAAGAAGAATATTACTGCTGGCGCAATACAGGCTCGGATCATGTTAGCTGATCATAAAGATTTAATTAATAGTTTGGGAAATAAAACTCATTTTTTAGGTTTTGGTTATTGCGATGCTTATCAAAAAAAATATAAAGAGAGTAATAAAAAAAGTAAAGCCATTTCTTATCCTTCAGGTGCTTGTGTACTGTTAAGAATGGAGGCGTTGCAAGAAGTGGGCTTGTTTGATGAAAAGCTATGGATGTATAATGAAGATCAAGATTTAGGTTGGCGTTTGTGGTTGCAGAATTGGGAATGTTTGATTGCTTTTGAAGCGCTTGCCTATCATCATTATGAATTCAGTCGTTCGATTAGTAAATATTATTTTTTAGAGAGAAATCGTTTGATCGTTGCCTGGAAGAACTATTCTGCTTGCTCGCTTATTATTTTTTTCCCAGCATTGTTTGTTATGGAGGTAGGGTTATTGTTATTCTCCACTAGATCAGGGTGGTTTAAAGAAAAGTTGCGTAGTTATAGATTTTTCTTTAATCCTTTTAATTGGCCTTACCTGATCAATGCTCGTCGTTTTGTGCAGAAAACTCGAAAACGAAAAGATTACCAGATATTAGCATTATTTTCTGGAAAAATTTCCTATCAAGAGATAGATAATTTTTTACTTAAAAATCTAGTTAATCCGTTGATGAATATATATTTTAAAATAGCCAGAGTGATTTTGCGGATAATAAAACAATAATATGGATATTTCAGTTATCATTGTGAACTATAATAGTAAAGACAAATTGTCCGAATGTTTGTCTTCTTTAGATGAATGTGATTGGTCAGAGTTAAGCTATGAAATTATTGTCGTGGAAAATAATTCTCAAGATGATTTGGGCGAACTAGTTAGATCTCATAAGAAGACTAAGTTAATTAAGAGCGATAAAAATTTAGGCATGGGTGGGGGAAATAATCTTGGTATTAGCCATAGTTCTGGCAATTATTTACTTATTACTAACCCTGATATTATTTTTAGAGTTGATACAGTATTAAAAATGTATAAATATATAATAGATAATAGTGAGGCTGTAATTGTTGGTCCGCAATTATTAAATCCTGATGGGAGCTTGCAATATTCTTGTGCCCAATTTCCAAGTATTTTTTTACCTTTATTTCGGCGCACTGCCATTGGTCGCTTCTTCCCTGGTTTTAATGAAAAATATTTTATGAAAGGGTTAAATTATACAGAGACACAAGTAGTTGATTGGTTGTTAGGAGCCTGTTTAATGTTAAGGAGAGGTGAGCTATTTGAATCAGGAAAACTGTTTGATGAGCGTTATTTTATGTATTTTGAAGATGTTGATTTGGGTAAAAGAGTGAGCCAGATAAATAAAAAATGTGTTTATTTACCTAGCGCTAAAGTAATTCATGACCACAAGCGTCAGAGTGCTCGCTTGTCATGGTATAAAGCAATTTTTTTAGATCAATTAGCCAAAGAACATCTGCGCTCGTGGTGGAAATATTTTAATAAATGGGGTTTTAAATAATTAATTAATTTATAATTAAAACATATGCAAAAGATTAAAAAAGCTATTTTACCAGTTGCTGGTTTTGGCACGAGGTTCCTACCTGTAACTAAAGCACAACCAAAAGAAATGCTACCAGTAGTAGATAAGCCAGTTATTCAATATATAGTTGAGGAGGCGGTAGCAGCTGGCATTGAAGAAATCATTTTTGTGACAGGTCGTGGTAAGCGGGCGATTGAAGATCATTTTGATTATTCTTTTGAACTCGCTAAAACTTTAGTAGAAAAGAATAAATTAGATTTAGTAAAAAAAGTACAAGCGATTGAAAAATTAGCTAAGTTTTCTTATGTTAGGCAGCCTATTCCTTTGGGTGATGGGCACGCTGTTATGTGTGCATCTCACTTAATTCGTAATGATGAACCAGTCTTAGTAATGTTCGGTGATACTCTTTATGATTCGAAAATTTCTCCAGTCAAGCAGGTGATGGATGTCTATGAACGATATGGAGACACGGTTATCGGTTTGTCCGAAGTGGAGCGGAAAGATGTTAGCCAATTTGGAGTAATCGATGGCCTTGATTTAGGCGATGGTATTTATGAGATAAAAAAATTTATTGAAAAACCTCCAGTCGATGAGGCCCCTTCAAACTTAGTGCAGGTAGGAATAAATATTATTACACCAGAAATAATAAGTATATTACAATCTATGGAATCAGGTAAGTCTGGAGAGATCCGCTTAGCTGATGCTTATGATGTTATGTTGGGACGGGGTAGGGTTCTATATGGCAAAGAGTTAGAAGGCGAGTGGTTGGACACTGGGAATAAGTTTAATCTAATTAAAGCAAATATTAAAATGGGTATAAAAGATGCAGAAATTGGGGAGCACTTAAGGGCCTTTTTAAAGGATCTGGCTCAAGGACTCTAAACCTTTAATTGATTTAATTAAAAAAAGACTGAACCTATGAAGTTTAGTCTTTTTATTATCAGTTTTTATTTTAATTGTAATTTATAGATTCCAGCCTGATCTCTTATTTGAGCATAAAAATATACTATTTGATTTTTTTCATCTAAATTAAGGTAGCTTATGCTATTAGCTTGTAGAATATTGATTGGGATAATCCTCTCTAGCTTAAGATTCACAATCCAAATATTGTTAGCACTAGAATAGAGGAGATACGATTTAGACTTATTCCAAGCCATGCTAGTTATTTGTTCACTAATCCTAACAATCAGGTTAGGACGTTTACTATTTAGATTCATGGAATATATTTCAGAGTCATTATACCAAACAATGAAATCATCATTAATCCATTGCCATCCATTTACTTTGTCAATTTTTTTTACTATTGGTTTTTTTGGATTACTATTAAGGATATATAGGGTATGATTTGTTTCATTGTAGAGGCTTAGTTGTTTATTATATTTATCAAAGTGATATTTTCCTGCTAGCAGATGAATACTTGATTCTAATAGAGCGCTAGTTGGGTTATATATTTTTAGATAATTATCTTCATTAATAGTTTCGATAGTGTAAATATTGTTATTATGACTGATATAATCTAGATATTTCCCGGAAGTTAAAAAAATTTGGCTTTTACTATCTGTACTACTAAAAGATTTTATTTGATTTTCTAATTGATAATAGAGCTTATCTCTATTCTTGTCCCAATACAGATTATAAGCCCCTGGCTCTAACGGAAAATTAAGAGGATTTATTTGTTTATTATTATAGTTACTACTGTTGCCAGTTTTTAAGTCGATGATTAAAGAGTCATCTTCTAAAACTAAACTCTTACGATTAGCACTAAGATGAATTTTCTGAGTTTGACAATTGGTTATATTTAAGGGGAGAGATTTTTTAAAAATGATGAAATCTTCTTCAAAACTAGTTTGGCCAGGTTTTATTTCAATTTTTTTATCTAGCGACCAATAGCCTTCTTTTTCTAAGTGCAGATTATATTTTCCTGGAGGCAAATTTTTAATTTTAGCTGGTGTTTTAATGTCTTTGTTTCCCCAGTTAATAATAAGAGACTTATTTTGCCTCTCTCCATTCAAAAAAACATTGGCGCCAGTGGGAGAACTATCGACAATAAGCATGCCGGTCTTTTGGAAAAGATTATTATAATTTAATGGCCATTGTCTATTTATCGTATATCCAGCTGCATATAAGGTAACAAAAAAAGTGATGATAAAAAATAAGATAATAAAAACGATAAATAGCCAGTCACGGATTATTTTAGGCATAAAATTTAGTCTACTCTATCTATTTTAGCTCCTAAGGCGCTAAGTCTTTCTTCAATTCTTTCATAACCCCTGTCTATTTGATTAATGTTATCTATTTCAGTTGTACCTTCAGCTATTAAACCAGCAATAACCAGAGCGATCCCAGCTCTTAAGTCTGGACTTATCAAGCGTTTGCCATATAATTTTTTTGGTCCTTGAACCACAATTCGGTGAGGATCACACACGGTGATATTGGCCCCCATTTGTGAGAGCATGTCAGTCCATATTAAGCGACGGTCGTAAATAGTTTCATGAATTAGAGATGTGCCTTGAGCTTGGGTCATTAAAACTACATAAGGTGATTGTAAATCAGTAGCAAAGCCTGGGTATTCATGAGTTTTTATATTTTGAGCTGATAGAGGTTGTTTGCTGGATTTTACTTTAATCCAATCGGGTCCAAAACTAAGTTCAACTCCAATCTTTTTTAATATTTGTATAAGCGTCATGATATGCTCTGGAACACAATTATTTATTTCAATGTTAGCATTAGCAGCAGCTGCCATAATTGCGAAAGACCCAGTTTCAATCCGATCTGGGAGGACATTAAAGGTAGCAGCACTTATTTTATTTTGACCTTCAATAATCATAGTAGGGGTGCCTGCTCCGATTATTTTTGCTCCTTGATCATTTAAATATTTAGCTAAAGCGGTAATCTCAGGCTCCATGGCACAGTTTTTTAATGTAGTAGTACCAGGTATAAGACTAGCTGTCATCATCATGCTCTCAGTGGCAGTAACACTAATGAACGGAAAAAAATAATCAGCACCATGTAGCTTATTAGCTTTAATATGGTAGAATTTACCAGGAACTTCTTCTGTTTCAGCACCAAAGGCACGATAACCATCTAAAAATAAATCTATTGGCCTTCCGCCAGCTCCAATTACACAGCCACCTGGGTGTGGAAATTTAACTTCGCCCAAACGGGCTAATAAAGGACCAACAAACATTATTGAGCCTCTAAATTTATTCGCCATTTTGTCATTTAAAATAGTACTATTTAAGTTAGAAGTGTCGATATTAGCCTCATTCTTATGACGATTTATTTTAGCTCCTAAATCCATTAAAAGCTCAAAAGAACGTTCCACGTCATCGATCAGTGGCAAATTTTTTATGGTTATAGTTTCAGCTGATAATAGAGCGGCTGGAATAATTTTTAAAGCGGAATTTTTAGCGCCACTAACAGAAATATTTCCAGCCAAAGTTTCGCCTCCTTTAATAATAAATTTAGACATATAATATTTTTTACTTATCTTATAATTAATCTTAACCTATTTATTGACATTTTTCAAATATTTGTTAAGATAGATATGTGAATCGGCGAAAGCTAGATTTTTTCTAATAATTTTACTAATATAAGGACAATATAAATCTATGTCTAAGATTGCTGTAATTGCCTCTGGAGGCAAACAATATAAAGTCAAAGAGGGTGACACTATTAAGTTAGAGAAATTAGATATTGCCTCTGGTCAAAAGTTCAAACTTGATACTTTATTAATAGCTGAAGTCGATGGTAGCTCGGTCGAGCTTGGCACTCCTTCTTTAGGGGAACGAGTTGAAGCTGAAGTGATTGACACGACTAAGCAGGATAAAGTAACTGTAGTGAAGTATAAGAATAAGACTCGATATAAAAAAACTACCGGACATCGTCAATTTAAAACTTCAGTTAAGGTTTTAAAAATTGCTTAATATTTTTTAGTTTTTAAAGATTAAAAAAAATAAATCCGTATTTTTATGAAACGGATTTTTTTTTGAACTGACAAAATTTTTTTAATTTTAGCCACAAGGAAACTACTCTATTTTTATAGATAGTTAAAAGTGTAATCAGAAGTAAACTCGTAAGCATTCTTGCCTCCTTTTTTATTCATATTTAAATTAAATTTTATTTTTATATTTTAACGCATTAGTAATTGTTAATTCATCGGCGTATTCTAGATCTGATCCTGACGGTAAACCTCTAGCTAGACGACTTAAATTCAGTTCAGGGAAAATCTTTTTTAAATAAAGGGCAGTACTTTCTCCTTCTAAGTTAAAATTTAAGGCAATTAGCAATTCTTTACTTTGACGATAATTAATAATATGTTTTAATTCTTTTATTGGTAATTTTTCAGGACCAATATTATTTATTGTGTTTAGTAGTTCGCCTAAAACGAAATAATAGCCTTTAAATTGATTAGTTTGTTCAATTGATTTCAAGTCTTGAATATTTTCAACAATACATAAAATATTATTATTTCTGTTTTTGTCCTGACAAATCTGACATATATCAGTAGAGCTTAAGGATCGGCAATACCGACAATATTTAATATTATCTGTTAAGTCTTCTAGGATTTTAGCCAATGTTTTTAAATAAGCTGGATTCTGTTTAAGTAAATAAAAAACATAGCGTTCAGCAGTTTTTGGGCCGACACTAGGCCATTTAGATAAATAGGCTATCAGATCTTGGAGATATTGAGGGTAACTCATGTTTTTAGCTGAGACCAGGAATTCCTCCCATTTCTTGCATCTTTTTTGCCATTAGTTTTTGAGTTTTCTTGAGAGCATCGTTAAAACAGCTTGTTACAGCCTTTTCTTGATTTTCTAGATTTAGTTCTGGATTCAATTTAAGGCTAACAATTTCCATATTGCCATTTAAAGTTAGCTTAACGCCATTTCTTTCTTCGGTTATAGTTTCTTGAGCTAAGGCATTCTGCATTGTTTTTGCTTGGCTACGTAAATCCTTGAATTGCTTGAGCTTATTAAACATAGATTTTAATAAATTATTTTAAATTTTTTAAATTTTTAATTTTGTTTACTTAAATTTTTAAAGCTGGCTGTGTTCTCATCAAAAAAGAGGTCTATTCTTCCAGTTGGCCCGTTACGGTGTTTAGCAATATGGAGCTCAGCTTTATGTCTTTCATCCATTGGTAGGTCGTTAGGATTATAGTTCCTATCAGCTGCTTTTCGGTAAATAAACATCACGACATCAGCGTCTTGTTCAATGGATCCAGAATCTCTTAAATGAGAAAGCTTCGGAATAGCAGGACTGCTTTGTTCAACAGCTCGAGAAAGCTGAGCTAAAGCTAAGACAGGGATATTTAATTCACGAGCAATTGCTTTTAATCCCCGAGTTATTTCACCAATCTCTTGGACTCTGTTCTCACTATATTTGCCTCGGCCTTCCATTAATTGTAGATAATCAATTACTATTAACCCTAAGCCTTTTTCCATCTGTAAACGGCGACATTTAGCTCGTATTTCCATAATCGATAAAGTGCTTGAGTCATCAATATATACCGGTGCTTCAGAAAGTTCGCCCATTGCTTGACCAATTTTTGTAAAGTCGTTATCTTCTTCCCGATCAGATAAATTGCCAGTTCTCATTTTCCATAGATTAACATTAGCTTGAGCACAAATCATTCGATCAACTAGTTGTTCTTTACCCATTTCTAAAGAGAAAATTCCTACCCCTTGTTTGTTTTTTAAAGCCGACTGACGAGCAATATCTAGGGCTAATGAGGTTTTACCAACGCTTGGTCTGGCGGCTAGAATTATTAAGTCTGATTTTTGCAAGCCAGCTAAAAGTGCATCTAGATCACCAAATCCTGTACTTAGCCCCCTTAATTTACCTCCTTTTTTGTGAAGCTCGTCAATTCTCTCAAACGCTTCAGTTAATAAAGAGTCAATTGGTAAGAAGGCATTTTTTAAGAATTTTCGTGAAACACCAAAGATTTTTTTTTCTGTTTCATCTAATAACTCATCAATTTCTTTATCTTCATTAAAACTAGCGTTTGTTATTTCAGCGGCGGCTTGTTGCAGCCTCCTCAAGGTAGCCTTTTTTTGAATAATGTTAGCGTACTGAGCTACGTTTCCAGCTGTTGCTACGGTGTTTGATAGTTTAGCTAAATAGGTTCGCCCTCCAATATTTGCTAGTTGTTTTTTATCCTCTAATTTATTAGCTAGAGTTATGATATCTATTGGTTCTTGACTATTGTACAAATCTTGAATAGCCTCGTATATTTTTTGGTTAGCACTACGGTAGAAATCTTGAGGTAAGATCATGTCAACAATCTTAATAATAGCATCTTTATCAATTAAAAGAGAGCCTAAAAGAGATTCTTCAGCTTCAAGGCTGTGAGGGGGTATTTTTTCTAGAAATTTTTGATCTGTTTCAGGCATATATTCATTATTATCAGATTTAGCTATTTAGATTTATAGCTTAACCCAAAAAAACATATTATTCAAGTTTAGTTTTTCACTTATTGTCCAGGTTTTATGCCCTGTCAACTTATTAATCATTGGATAATTATGTAATTAAACAGCCCTTCTTATTGACAAAATGTTAAATATTACCTAATTTATAATTAAGTCGATAAAATATTAAATTAATGAAGGAGGCAAACATGGAAGAAATGGATAATGCGATTCGTTCTTTTTTAAAAGTAATTGGGCTGGGTCGGGTAAAATTATCAAGGATAGATCCTAATTTTGACTATCTTGAAGATAGTGATATCCATCAGGGGTATCTTAACAAACAGCAAAAGATAATATATTTGCTTTCCATTTTTTGTGAAGAAAAAAGAAATTATTATCAGGATATGGCTGATAGTGAGCCAACCTGGTATTATAATAAAGTCACCTACTGGGCAGAAAAGAGATTTGTTTGTGATTCTCTTCTATCACATATATTAAGGCGACAATATGATATCTCATATAATTACGGTCTAAAGGTAGTCGATGATTATTTGTTGGTATCTTATGAATATGAGGCAGTCAATGAGGGAGAATATATTTCAGTATTCCTTAATTAAATCTCTCTAAAAAGATTTAATAATAAAGACCTTTAATACAAATTAGAGGTTTTTTTAATTTAAAAAACCCGCTTTTATATTGCGGATATTTTTATACTTTAATCCTTTAAATTTTTTGATATTATTTATGGAGCCACCTGTCGGGTTCGAACCGACGACCTGCTGTTTACAAAACAGCTGCTCTAGCCAGCTGAGCTAAGGTGGCGATAGCTAGAGTTTATATTACTTTTATATTTTTGACAAGGGTTTAATCAATAGGGTATAAAAGGCAAGTGGGCAATTCACATTCAATTAATAATTTTAGACTAAATTTTTATTACTAATAATTACTATAAAATAATTTAAAAATTTGTTAAAAAATATTTATTGATGTATATTTAAGATATGAAGATCGATCTACAACTACACTCACTATACTCTGATGGTTATAATTCTCCTCAGCAATTAGCAAGAATGTTGAAGGTAAATAATATTAAAGTTGCTTCTCTTACTGATCATAATACTATTGCTGGACAAAAAGAGTTTGCTGAGGCTTGTAAAAAGTATAATATTAAATCTATCCCCGGCTTAGAATTATATGTACGATATAAAAGTCGGACTTTTAATTTGCTTTGGTATAATTATCAGATGGATTCTTTAGAATTGCAGAAAATGTTGGAATCAACTTGGAAGCGACGGCGATTAATGGCGCAAAAAGTGGATAGCCGCTTACAGCGTTTAGGTATACGTTTTAACTTAGGCAAATTTATCGATAATCACCCCTATTACCTACCAGTTAATCACTGGTTAGATGAATTAAAAAAATCAAGATATAACCGTAGTATTTTTAGAAAAATAGATTCCAACAAGGAAATCTTAGATGACAATCTTATTAGAATCTTGTTCTATCCGAAAAAAGGAGTTAACTTGCAAGAAGCAAGGGTTAGCTTGACTAGAGTACTAAATTTGCGTAAAAAAGTTGGTGGTCAGCTTATTATGTGTCATCCTGGATTGAATAATAAGTTAAAGAATAATTTATTAATGCACTTATTTGATGCTGGGCTTGATGGCGCTGAACTACTATCACCACATCATTCAATTAGTACCGTTATTTATATAACTCGTGAAATTAAAAAAAGAAATCTTATTGCCACTGCTGGCTCTGATTTTCATAAGGCAGCGCCTGAAGATTTTAATCCACGTTATGCTTGGCAATGGTGTAATTTTGAAAGTAGAGACCTTTATCAGATCCATAAAATTATTGGTGGCAGACCTAATAAAAGCTCATCTTAAATTCAAAACAGGTTATGAAAACCTGTTTTTGTGCGCCCAGCAGGGCTCGAACCTGCGACCTTATCCTTAAAAGGGATCTGCTCTACCAACTGAGCTATAGGCGCTAATAATTATTAAAAATTATAAAACTAATTAATAGTTAGATGTTAGCAAATTAATTTTTTTTTGACAAGAGTCGTTTTAATATTCGTTTTAATACCTAGTAAGTATTTGTTACCTTCTTATATTTAATACGTTTTATATAATATAAAGATATGGCCACAATCACAAATGAGCCAAAAGAAACTGAATATTTAGCGGCCGCTAAATCAGGAAATGCTGATGCTTTTGCTAGGCTTTATGATACTTATATTAAACAAATTTACAATTTTATTTTCTATAAAACGATGCATCAACAAATAGCGGAGGATATTTGTGCCGATGTTTTCCTAAAAGCTTGGAAGAATTTAGACCAATTTAAAAGTGGCAGCTTCCAGGCTTGGCTCTATTCTATTGCTAGAAATGCGGTTATTGATCATTATCGAAGTTCTAAAGAAATAAAGAATATTGAAGACTGTTGGGATTTGAGTGCTGATGAGGATCTGTTAACTAAGACTGATGAGTTAATTCAAATAGAAAGAATAAAAGAAATCATTAGCTCTTTAAAACTGCTTGATCGGGAAATATTAACTATGCGATTTTGGCAAGAGCTATCATTTGCCGAGATAGCTGAATATTTAGGTAAAGAAGAGGGGGCTATAAAAATGGCTTGTATGCGAGCTATTAAAAAATTAAAGAATAAGATACCTGTAAAATCATTATTGTTTTTATTAGGTTTGATAAACATATGGAAAGTAATCAAATGAAGGATTGGCTTAAAGAGCTCTATCAATTAGACCCTCAATTAAAGTCTTTCGAAAACCAATTAATTGAGATTATTAATCAAATGAGAGAGTTGAAACCAGAGACTCATTTTAATGCTGAGCTGGCAGCTAACATTAAAACTAGATTAATGTTAAAGATAAATGAGGTGAAGGCAAAAGAAGAAGAGAAGTCTGCTTTTAGTTTTAATATTATCAAACTAAGAAAGAAGACTTACGCCTATACTGGCTTAGCAGTTGTTTTTGTCTTAGCTTTAGCAGCAATAATTACTAGCAATCCATCTTTTTTAAGAAGTAATCAACAAATTAATATTACAGATAAGAGTCAAAGCGCTAGCTATGATGATTGGCTTGAAAGAAATCAGGATGATTATGCTCAGCTTGGGGAGCGAGCTTTTGGTTCTTTAGCCTTACTATCACTGGCTGACTCAGATAATTTAAGGCAAGGCACAAAACAAGTGGAGATGATTGGTGACAAGATAGCTCCCGCTATGGAAACTTTAGTTCTTGGTTCAGATGAGCAAGGGTCGGTATTTTCTGATCGCATGATTATGCCTTGGTATAATTATAGCTATAACTATCAAGGAGAGGATCTAGTTCTAGATAAATCAGAGGGAGGCGTCTATCGGCGTCTAAGTAGTAGTAGCAATGATAGTACTAGGTTAGCTAAGTTGGTAAATGGCTTAAGTTTGAATGGTCTTTCCTTAGCTAGCTTTAATAATCTTCAAGCCGAAAGTTTAATTCTATCAGAAGATATTGAAGAGGGATTGTCGGTTTATTTAGATTTTAAAGCAGCTTCAGTTAATATCTATCAGAATTGGGATAGATGGGAAAGTCTAGCCAATGTTTGTGATGATAATGATTTACGTTGCTTAGCTAAGTTTGATCTTAAGATTGAAGATTTTCCTAGTGATGAAAGCTTAGTTAAGCAAGCTAATGAATTTTTAGCTAAGCACCAGATTGATGTGAGTAGTTATGGTGAGCCGATAGTGGATAATAATTGGCGTAATGAATTTACCATCGCTAGTGATCAATCGAGTTTCTATATCCCAGAACAAGTTAGCGTTATCTACCCCTTCCAAGTTGCTGGTATGAATCTGCGTGATCAGTCAGGTGATTATAGTGGGGTGAGAGTGAATATTAATATATTAAAAAAACTAGTTACCGGCCTTGATAATCTAAGTTCAAATAAATTTGAGTTTTCTAATTATCAATTAGAGACAGACTTTCAAAGAATTCTAAAAATTGCTGAAAAAGGTGCTTGGGGATCATGGCCTATGGGAGGATTTCCTGAAAGTGAAGTAATCGAGTTGAGCCTAGGCACGCCTGAGTTTAGTTATATCAAGCTTTGGCGCTATGAGGATAATAAGAATGAAGAGCTATTAGTGCCTGCCCTTATCTTTCCTGTTATAGTTGATGATAATTTAGAGTATTACGGCCAGAGATCAGTAATAGTTCCTTTAGTGAAGGAGATGTTGACTGAATTAGAGTCAAATCAAAACAATCAAGGCA
>Ga0172377_10000092_pt1 | contig 74250 bp, 65 predicted proteins | sample Pumphouse3metaG_FD_119749 | JGI IMG/M metagenome (GOLD analysis project Ga0172377, IMG submission 119749) | Leachate microbial communities from a municipal landfill in Southern Ontario, Canada - Pumphouse #3 metaG | ecosystem: Engineered > Solid waste > Landfill > Unclassified | place: Canada...
ACTATTTTTAATTTACAAAATATGATTAGTGAATTTTTGAATTAAATAATGTAGAATAAGGCATATGAAATTTAGTTCATTTAATTTAAAACCTGAAATTGTTGAAGCCCTATATAAAATGGGTTATGTGAATGCTACTCCTGTACAAGATGTAGTAATACCTAAAGCACTTAAAAATGAGAATATCGTTGTTCAAAGTGAAACTGGTACTGGCAAAACCCATTCTTTTATCATACCTATTATTAATAACCTTGTTTTTAATAAAAAAATACAAGCTATTATTATTAGCCCAACTCGTGAGTTGGCTAGACAAACGTATGATTTTATCAATGCTTTTCAAAAATTCTTCCCTGAATTAACATGTAAATTATTTGTTAGTGGTGAAGACCAATCTAGAGATATTTCATCTATTCAAAACGGATGCGAAATTGTTGTTGCTACTCCTGGAAGATTAAATTATTTAAAAGAGTATTTTAACAAATCTTTTGTTGATGTGAAAACAATCGTCTTAGATGAAGCTGATATGTTGATGGATGATGATTTTATACCTGATATTGATGAAATTATTACTAAATCAGGTAAACCTCAATTAGAGGTATATAGTGCAACAATCAATAAAAAAGTTGAACAATTTTTAAAAAAATACATTTCTGCTGATTCAGTTATTATTGTTAGTCCAAAAAATGCAACTTCTACGACAGTTACGCATTATTTAGTAAATACAAGACATGCAAATATTAAAGAATGCGTGCATAAATTCATTAAATTTAAGAAATGCTATTTATTAATGATTTTTTCTAATTCACAAAAAGAAACTATGGAATTATACAAATTCCTTTGTGGGTTAAAATATAAATGTGGAATATTAAGCGGTGAACTTCAAGCTCGTGAACGAAAATCAATGCTTAGAAGAATAAAAAATGATGAATTCGAGATTATTTGTTGTACTGATATGGCTAGTAGAGGTTTAGATATTCCTAATGTAACCGATATTTTATCTACTTCTTTACCTAATAATTTAGAATATTATTACCATAGAGCTGGAAGATGTGGTCGTAATTATAAAACTGGCAATTCATATATATTATATGATGTTGATCATCTTAATAATGTAGGAAAATTATTAAGCTCTGGTCTTACTTTTACGTATCTTAAATTTGGCGACACTAGTTTAATTGAGGATAAACCAATTGATAAGGATAGAATTTATAAACATAAACATGTTAACGAAGAACTTCAAAGAGATATTAAAAAAGCTGCTTATGAAGCTCGTAGTAAAGGCGTTAAACCTGGTTATAAGCGTAAAATTAGATTAGCAGTTGAAAAAGTTAAAAAAAGACATAAACGTGAGATTATTAAAAAAGATATTCGTCGTCAAATGACCGAAAGATATAGAGCTGAAGGCAAAGCAAAACGAGATGAAGAATAACGTTTATCTTGGCTCACATATTGGTATGTCGAGTCCTAATTATTTTTTGGATACCGCTAAACTTGCAATAGAATATGGCGAAAATACTTTTATGTTTTATACTGGCGCTCCTCAAAATAGCGTGAGGGTTCCTTTAGAAAAATGCAAAATTAAAGAAGGGCTTAAAGTTTTAAAAGATGCAAATATTGATATAGCAAAAGTTGTTTGTCATGCACCTTATATAATTAATCTAGCAAATTGTGATCCTATCAAGCATAAATTTGCGATAGATACTTTAGTTAATGAAATTAATAGAACTGCAGCTTTTAATGTAAAAATACTTGTTTTGCATCCAGGCTCATCGGTTGGTGAAGGACATTTAGTTGCGCTAAATTCTGTCTTTGAAGGTCTTGACGAAGCTATTTTAAGAGCCGATAAAGACGTTACGATTGCCCTTGAAACAATGGCTGGAAAAGGAAATGAAGTTGGGTCAACATTCGAAGATTTAGCCTATATAATTTCTCAATCTAAATATAAAGATAAATTAGGTGTTTGTTTTGACACATGTCATACCAACGATTCTGGTTATGATTTAGAAAATATTGATGATGTTTTAAGCAAGTTTGATAAAATTATTGGCTTAAATAAGTTAAAAGTAATTCATTTAAATGATAGTAAAAATATCCGTGGTTCTCATAAAGACCGACATGAAAATATTGGCTTTGGAACAATTGGATTCGATACGCTTATTAAATATGTTTTTGATCCACGAACAAAGGATATTCCAAAGATTCTTGAAACTCCATATGTATTAAGTTTTGCACCATATAAATTTGAAATTAATATGATTAATTCTAAGAAATTCGATGCAAATATTCGTGAACTAATTATAAAGAACTAAAAATTATCAATCTCTTCATATAAACTTTTTAGAGCATCTTTTGCTTTGATTGTTTTTAGTATTTTTCCATGTTTAAAAATTACGTAGGAATCATTTGCTCCAGCAAGTCCAATATCAGCATTTTTCCCTTCGCCAATACCATTAATTACGCAGCCCATGATGGCGACGGTTATATATTTTTTATTTTTAACACAATAATTTAGAGTTTTTTCAGCTAATTCTTTAGTATTATTAACCATACATCGCCCACAAGTTGGACAAGATATAATTGTTGGATAATTTTTATACAAATTTAAGTCATGAAGCAATCTTTTACAGGTTTCAATTTCTTTTATTGGATTATGAGTAAGAGAGATACGAATAGTATTTCCAATTCCTGAAATAAGAAGTGGAGAAAGTCCAGCAACACTACGTATTATGCCTATTTCATCAAATCCAGATTCAGTGACACCAATGTGTAGAGGATATTTAGATTTTTTACTAAACAAAGAATAAGCTTCATAAGTTGTTATTGGGTTAGAACTTTTTAAGCTAACGACAATTTTAAAGAAATCATTTTTTTCAAAAAAATTGATATATTGTAAAGCCGCATTAACAATTTTTGTGGCTTCATTTTTGCCTTTAATGTTTTTAGGCATTGACCCGGAATTTACTCCAATTCTTATGATTGTATCATATTTTTTTGCTTCATTTAAAATATTAATAAGTTCTGACTTCTTTGTTATATTGCCAGGATTAATTCTAATTTTATCAATCCCATTATCAATTGCTTTTATTGCTAATTTATAATCTAAATGAATATCAGCAACTAGTGGAATTTTTACATGTTTTTTAATGATTTTTATTGTGTTTACATCATCATCGTCTAAGATACTAATACGCATTAAATCAGCGCCATTTTTAGCGCATTCATTAATTTGCTTTATAACATTTTTAGTATCGCTAGTTTTAAAATCGCACATTGATTGGATGAGGATTTTATTAGATTTTCCAAATGATAAAGACTTGTTTTTTACTAGTTTAGTTTGTTCACGAATTGTCATATTCGAATTATATCGTAAATGCTTATTATTTTATAGATTTTTTACTTTATTTATGGTATATTTACAAAGCATAAAGAAAGGAAGTTTTTATTATGGCAAGAGATAGTTTTATATTAAAGTGTTCGGTTTGTGGTGAAGAAAACTACATATCTAACAAAAACAAGAAGAATAATCCCGATAGAATCGAGAAGATGAAATATTGTCCACGTTGCAAAAAGATGACTCTTCACAAGGAAAAGAAGTAGTCTAAAACATGGTAAAAACTTTTAGATACGAAGATGATGTTGATGAATTTTCTGCTAACACATATGTTGTTGGTGAGAAGGGTGGTCCTTGTGTCGTTATTGACCTAGGATCAACTACTGATCGAGTCATAAAGTATATAAAAGAAAATTTTACGGGGTGTAGTGGTATTTTGTTAACGCATGGTCATTGGGATCATATACGTGGAATACCAAAATTTCTAGATTCATTTCCTAATACGACAGTCTTTATTGATGAGCAAGATGCGGAATGTTTGATTAATCCACAAATTAATTGTTCAAAAAGTATGGGTTGTAAAGGGATTGTGAATGTTGAACCTTATCGAGTTGAAGATGGCGATGAATTACGATTTTCAAACGATATGTTGTTCGAAGTAATAGAGACGCCTTTTCATACACTAGGTAGCGTTTGCTACTTATGCAAAAAAGAAAATGCTCTTTTTACCGGTGATACTTTATTTAAAGGTGATGTTGGGCGAAGCGATTTGCCTCACAGTGCGCCAAGGATGCAAGTATTATCATTAAATAAGCTCAAAACGCTCGATTCTAAGCTTCATATTTATCCAGGACATGGAGATGATAGTGTGCTTGAAAAAGAGTTAAAAGAGAATAGATATTTAAAATAAGGAGAAAAAAATGAACGTTACTGAATTACGACCAGGCAATTATTTCATTGATGGCAGCAAATTATTATTGGTAATTGATATTTTACTTAATAAGACCGCTATGAGAAAGATGGTTGCTAAACTTAAGGTCAAAGATGTTAGAACTGGTGCTATTACTGAAATGTCAGCAAATAGTGGATATCAAGTTGAGACTGTTAGACTTGATAAAAAGAAGATGAATTTCTTATATGATGATGGCAATTTCTTAGTATTTATGGATCAAGTTTCGTTTGAACAAGTTCAAATTGAAAAAGCTAGACTTGAATGGGAAATGCATTTCTTAAAACCAAATCAAGAAATTGAAGTTATATCATATGAAGATGAAATTTTAGGTATTAATTTACCAGCAAAAGTTGATTTAGTTATTAATCATTGTGAGCCAGCTGTTCGTGGCGATACTGTCAATAAAGCCATGAAAGATGCTACTGTTGAAACCGGTTGGAAGATTAGAGTCCCATTATTCATTAATGAAGGCGATAGTGTCCAAGTTCGTACAGATAATGGCGAATATGATGGAAGATCAACAGGTAACTAAAAATGGAATTAAGTGTAGGATTATTCATTTTATATTTAGCTTTAGCTTTAGTTGCAGGTGTTGTTATTGGTTATTTTGTTGCAAGATATATCTTTAAACGTCAAATGGAGAAGAATCCTCCAATTAATGAAAAGATGATTCGTGCAATGTTCATGCAAATGGGTCGTAAACCAAGTGAAGCTCAAATTCGAGCTGTAATGAACAGTGTTAATAATCAAAAGTAGTTTTTGAAGAAAACCTAATAAGAGTTGCATAAGTAGTGTGACTCTTTTTTTGTGTTTTTATTGTGCATAAAACTAAAACCAAAAATCTAACATCCATAGTTGCAGAATATTTTTATTAATTGAAATAGTCAATTAAAAACTCCATAACCATCATATAAATTTGAGTTATACAATTGAAATATGGAGTTTTACACATTACTAATTATCTACTAATTGGAAACTTGAGTATTATTTTTTTATCCAATAAGCATTCGATTCATTGCCATCTATTAATCGCTTAATATTTGGTCTATGCCTTAATACAATTATGAGGAAACTTAAGGTTGTAAAGCATGGGAAATAGATGGATATATCTGGACCAAATCCAAAATACATCAAATAATTAGAAATCTCAGGACCTAAAACTATATATAGAATATAGATGACCCAAGACATTATAACGAAACAAAGTGTTGAAATTAATGATGCTGGGCTAACTTTTTTCGTAATTTTGACAATTAACCAAAAAAGCAAACCTATAATAGGGAAAGCGGTCCAAGAACTTGTAATAGCAAGCCCAATGAATGAACTAACAGCTTTACCACCTTGAAATTTGATATATATACTAAAGCAATGACCGATAATGCCAAACATTGGGACAATCCAATAAGCTAGTTCCATCAATGTGTTTCCTTTTCCATAAGGATTTATTGTTGTTGAATCGCCAAATATTTCACTAAATAGTGGAATTCTAGTATATATTAAGTAAATTATTAAGAATGGAATAGCAATTTTTAGTACATCTAAAGCTATTACAACAACACCAGTTTTTAATCCAAATACTCTACCAGCATTTGTTCCGCCAGAATTTTTGCTACCTTCTTCTCGAGGATCTCTATGGAAGAAGATTTTGCCAATGATTACAGCATTTGGAATAGAGCCAATTAAATAACCAATAATTGCTCCAAATAAAATAAGTAAAATTGAATAAAGAATATGCATGACATTATTTTATTATAAATACTATATTAATTCTAGAATTAAAAGCCATTTTCTTGTATAATTTAGGCATTATTGGGAAAAGAATAGAATGAATATTAAAAATGATTATAACGCGAATAGTATCGAACTTTTAACAGGTTTACAAGGTGTAAGAAAAAGACCTGGTATGTATATTGGTAGTACTAATAGTGCAGGTTTGCATCAATTGGTATGGGAAATAGTTGCTAACGCTGTTGATGAAGCACTTAATGGTTATGGTGAAAAAGTAACTGTTACAATACATAAAGATGGTAGCGTTACTGTTACCGATGAAGGTCGTGGAATTCCTTGTGATATTAATAAACAAACTGGGATGCCAGCTGTGCAATTAATTTTTACAACGCTTCATAGCGGTGCAAAGTTTAATGATAATGCTTATAAATCAAGTGGCGGACTTCATGGTGTTGGAAGTTCTGTTGTTAACGCCCTTTCTTTATATTGCGATGTAACAGTTAATTACGATGGCATGCAATATCATATTAGGTTTAGTAATGGAGGCAATGTCGAAGTTCCATTAGAGACTGTTGGAAAAACGCTAAAACATGGTACTATCGTTACTTTTAAACCTGATCCAACTATTTTTTCAACAACTGATTTTAAATGGGATGTTATTGCATCTCACCTTCAAGAAGAGGCTTTTCTTCTTAAAAAAGTTCATTTTATATTAAATGATGAAAGAGTAAAAAAGACTGAAGAATTTTACTATGAGAATGGTTTAAGCGAATATCTTGATGTTTTAAATCAATCTAAAGAAAAGATGTATCAAACAATTGATTTTGAAGATACTATCGATAGAATTCATGTTGAAGTTGCTATGCAATATTGCAAAAATGATTATGGAGAAACTATTTTTAGTTATGCGAACAATGTTCGTACAAAAGATGGCGGAACTCATGAATCAGGCTTTAAACTAGGGTTAACTAAAGCTGTTAATGATTTTGTAACTAATAATGATTTATTTAAATCTAAAGATAAACTTGATGGTAGCGATATTCGTGAAGGATTAACTGCCATTATATCTGTAAAATTACCTGTTTCAATTTGTGAATTTGAAGGCCAAACAAAAGAAAAACTCGGTACACAACAAGCTTTAAGTGTTGTATCAAATTTAGTTTATACAAAATTGACTTATTATCTAAACGAAAACAAAGACTTTGCAGTGGCCTTTATTGAAAAATGCTTTGCATCTCAAAATGCAAGACTTGCTGCAAGAAAAGCTAAATCAGATGCTCGTTCTACGAGTAAGCGTTTAAAAGAAGCTGTTCTTGTAAGCGATAAATTAACTCCATGCCAAGGTAAAGATTATAAAAAGAATGAATTATTTATTGTTGAAGGCGATTCTGCTGGTGGTAGCGCTAAAAAGGGTAGATTCCCAAAATTTCAAGCAATATTACCATTAAGAGGTAAGCCATTAAATACATATGGTTTAACTGTTGATAAGATATTAAAAAATGAAGAAATATCGACAATCATCAATACTATTGGTGCTGGTTTTGGTCAATCTTTTGACGTCGAAGATAGCCATTATGGGAAGATTATTATTATGACTGATGCTGATACTGATGGGGCTCACATTCAAACACTTTTACTTACTTTCTTTTATATTTATATGCGTGATTTAATTACTCACGGAATGGTTTATGTTGCAGTTCCTCCTCTTTATAGAGTTTATAAATCAGATAACAAAGATAAGATAAAAGAGCAATATGTTTGGAAAAATGAAGATTTAGAAAAGACAAAAGCAGCCATTGGTGCTGGATATAAGATTAATCGTTATAAAGGTTTAGGTGAAATGAACGCTGATCAACTTAGTTACACAACTATGAATCCAGAACACCGTTTACTTTTACGTATTTCAATTGAGGATCCATTATTGGTTGAAAAGAAAGTTAACGTTTTGATGGGCAAGAATGCTGATTTACGTAAGGAATGGATTGTTGATAATATTAATTTTGAAGAAGTAGATAATTTTATTAAGGAGGTAAAGAAATAATGGCTAAGATTAAAAAAGATGAACCTTCTTTTATTGAAAATATAAGTGTTGAGCCTATGGATACGGTCATGGATGACCGTAGTGCCTTATATGCTAAAGATGTTATTCAAGATCGTGCTATTCCTGATCTCCGAGATGGCTTAAAACCTGTTCAAAGAAGAATTTTATATGCAATGTTCCGTGCAGGAAATACTTTTGATAAACCAACGAAAAAATGCGCTGGTATCGTAGGAAATGTTATGGGACAATATCACCCACATGGTGATTCTTCTATTTATGAAGCTTTGGTTCGTATGTCTCAAGAATGGAAGATGAGAGTTCCATTAATTAAGTTCCAAGGTAATAACGGTTCTATTGATGATGATCCAGCAGCGGCTTATCGTTATACTGAAGCAAAGCTTAATGAATTCTCAAGTGATGTTGTCATAGGTGCAATTGATCAAGATACTGTCGATATGACTTTAAATTTTGATGATACCTTATTTGAACCTGTGATTTTACCTGTGAGATTTCCTAATCTTTTTGTGAATGGCGCTAGTGGCATTGCTTTTGCTATTGCAACTGAAATTCCTCCACATAATCTTGTTGAAATGTGTGATGGTGCAATTTATAGATTAAATCATCCAAGTTGTACACTTGATGATCTTTTAGAAATAATTAAAGGACCTGATTTTCCAACTGGTGGGGTTATTTATAAATCTTCTGGTATAAAAGATATTTATTCGACTGGACGCGGAAGAATTGAAGTTACAAGTAATGTTGAAATCGATACAAAAGATAAAGATGTTAATCATTTAATAATTCATGATATACCTTATGGTGTTATTAAAATTAATCTTGTATATGCAATTGATAAAATAAGAAAATCTAAAGAAATTGATGGAATTATTGATGTTATAGATGAGACGGCTGGAGATGATGTAAAAATTGTTATAGATTTAAAGAAGGAAATTGATCCAGAAGTTGTTTTAACTTATCTTCGTAGTAAGACTCAACTAAAAGTTTCTTATAATGCTAATATAGTCGCTATTGACCAAAGAGCTCCTAGAACTCTACCATTAACCGACTATTTAGATGATTTTTTAGAATTTCAAACTTCAATTATTATAAGAAGATCGAAGTTTGATTTAAAGAAAGCTGAAGACCGTCTTCATATTGTTGAAGGCTTGATTAAAGCTGTATCTATAGTTAATGAGGTTGTAAAGATTATTCGAGAAAGCGCTGATAAACAAGATTCAAAAAATAACTTAATGAAGGCATATGGTTTTACTGATGAACAAGCAGAAGCTATTGTTATGATGCGTTTATATAAATTGAGTAATACAGATGTTACAACTTATGTTAACGAAAAAGCTGCTTTGGATGCTCAAATTGCTGATTTACGTGAGACAATTTCTACTCCATTAAAAGTTAAACATATTATTGTCGATGATCTAAAAGAAATTTCTAAAAAATATGGAACTCCAAGAAGAACAATAATTGAAGAGGGTAATGAATCTAAACTTGTTATTGATAGAAGAGCATTAATGATTAAAGAAGATTGTTACGTTTCTTTATCTCAAGATGGCTATATAAATCGTTCTTCTGTTAAATCTCATGATGCAAGTAATGGTGCTTTGCCAACCATGAAGGACGGAGATGTTTTGGTTATGTCCGATTTATGCAATACTGCCGATTACATCATTGCTTTTACAAATAAAGGGAATTATTTATTAATCCAAGTTTGCGATATTGATGAGGGCAAATATAAAGATCAAGGGAAACATATTAACTATTTAATTAATCTTCCATTTGATGAATTTATTATTAAATGTTTGATTGTTAAAGATTTTAATGTGAAAGCTAATATTTGTCTTGTTTCTAAGAATGGACAAATTAAAAAGAGTCTATTAGGAGACTTTTTAACTACTAGATATTCTAAGCCTATAACTTGTATGAGACTCCAAAAAGATGATGAAGTTATTGATGTAGCCTTACTTTCTGGAGACGCTAATATCTTAATTATTACTGAAAAAGGGAACGCTACTTACTTTAATGAAAACGAAATAAGTTCTACAGGATTAAAAACTAGTGGTGTAAAGGCAATATCTACCCTTAAGAGTTCAACAATTAAATCTGTGTTCGCTTTTAGAAAAGATGAAAAAACAAAAATGTTATTAATTACAAATAACAAAATGTTTAGAATTTACGATAATGGTGGACTAAATTTAACTCAAAGGCTTGGTAGAACCCAAGTTGCTTTTAAATCGTTTAAATCCGATATTCATAATTTAGTGTATGCACAAAAGATTATATCTAAAGATCAACCAATCGTTTTGCATTGTTTGATGGAAGATAATTCTGTAATTGATTATACTGTTTCAGAATTCTATTTAACTCCATGCGATAAATATTGTAAGGCTAATATGGATATTAAAGACAACGGTAAGATTGTAAAAGTTTATGAAAACATCACCGAAGTTGTTGATTCTAGCTATAAGATTGATGTAGTAAAGACTAAACCTATTACTCCAAATGGAGATAATAAAGATGGCAAAGATGATAAAGATTCTAAAGACGATAATTATGAACAAATCTCTATCTTTGATGATATGGGTGATTAAACTTATATATAAGAAATAATTGTATATAAAACTACTAAAAACATACTAATAACATTAAAAATAAGGTTTGAAATCCCATCTTTTTCGTTTCGTATTTTATAAGAAATTACTATTCCGCCAATGAAAAATGGTAACCCTAATATTGGCAAAATGGTGGACCAAAATAAACCAAATAATCCACAAAACCTTGATAAATCATTTTTAAATTTATTTTTGTTTTCTTCCATGATTTAATTCTAAATATAAAAAGGACTAAATACAATTAAAAATCTATGATTTCATCAATCTATTGTTTATAATTTAAATATGAAAAAATATGTGCCTAGTTACCTTGCTAAATCTATATATGATATTGATTTAGGTTTCTTTAAAAAAATTGGTATGAAATACCTTTTTTTGGATTTAGATAATACATTGGATAGCCCCCACACGAAAGATCCAAGCGAAAAAGCTAAAGAATTAATTAATAAAATAAAACAAAGTGGTTTGGTACCTATTATATTTAGTAACAATAGTAAAAAAAGAGTTTCTAGATATGCGAAAACGCTGGACGTTGGTTATGTTTATCGAACTTTGAAACCCTTCCCATTTGCCATTAAAAAATTTATAAAAACCGAGAATATTCCGATTACTTCGGTTATAATAGTAGGAGATCAGGTATTTACAGATATTTTTTGTGCCAATAATGCAAAAGTTAAATCAATTTTAACTGAGAGATTGACCAAGAAAGATCAAATTGTAACTATACTTAATCGTTTGATTGATAAAATGTATCGAAAAAAGATACAAAGAAACAATTTATCGATTGATTGGGAGGAATATTATGCCAAATATTAGTCGTGTAAAACGTTGCTACCATTGTGGTGCGATTTTACAGCATAAAGATGCAAATCAACCTGGTTATATAAGTTCGGAGATTATTGATAAGTATCCTGATGGATTACTTCTTTGTGATGAGTGTTATAAGAGTGAAAAACAAAATGCACCACAAGAAGCCGTACTTGATGAGGAATATTTAAATATTTTAGAGACAATTAAGGCAAAAAAAGCTCTAGTAGTTTATGTTGTTGATTTGTTTTCTTTTGAAGGTTCTTTCATTAGAAAAGTTAATGACATGCTTAATGGTTGCGATGTATTAGCAATTGGAAATAAAAGAGATTTATTGCCTAAAAATGTTGATGATAAGGAACTTTTGCTTTATATTGAACATAGATTAAGAGTTGCAAAACTTGATGTTAAAGATGTTGTTCTAACGTCATCAACAACTGGTTATAATATTGACTTGATGTATGAAAAGATTAAAAAACTAAGTGTTGGAAAAGATGTTTATTTTGTTGGCGCTAGTATCAGCGGAAAATCAGCATTAATTGCTGAATTTTTAAAGAAATTTAAAAATAATACTAATGAATATGTAGTTACTTACACTTTCCCAAATACGAATTTAAGAGGCTTTAAAATTCCTTTAGGGAATCACATGTATATTTATGAGACACCTGGTTTATCAATTGATAATTCAATGCTAAGCAAGGTTGACGAAATAGTTGCAAAAAAGATTCTTCCTGACTCAACAATTTGTCCAAAGTCATTTAAATTGAATCCAGGATTATCGTTGATGTTTGGTGGGTTAGCCTTAATTGAATTAATTAGTGGTGAAGAAACTAAAGTTGATGTATATTGCAAAACAGGTCTTGATTTAAAAGTATCAAAGAATGGTGAAGCAAGATTTGTTAATGTTCTATCAAGGCATACTTTGCAACCTTGTTGCGATGAGTTTAGAAGTTTTGCTGATTTTGATGTCTATGATTTTGAAATAACAGAAGTTGGTGATCGTGATATAGGAATTCTTGGACTTGGTTGGTTCCATTTTATTGGAAATAAACAAACTTATAGAGTTTTTGTACCAAAAGGAGTTTACGTTTATACAACACGTAGCAAAATAAAAAAATGTTAAATATTAAACAAAAAAGTGCGTTAAGAAAAATAGCTGTTCAAAATAAGGTTTTAAAATTCACAATCGGAAAAGGTTCGATTGATAGCAATGTTTTGTCGATGTTAGACAATACAATTACAAAGCACGAATTAATTAAAATTGCTTTTTTAAAAAGCGCAATTAAAGATGATAATTTAGAGCAAATGATTTTAGATATTAGTAGTGGGATTCATTGTGATATAGTTCAAACTATTGGGAATACCGCTCTTTTATATCGACCAAATCCTAAATTACCTAATGGTATTAAAATCTAATCTATGAGAAATATTATTTTCATTTCTAGTTTTGACCCAATTTGTAATAACGATATTAGAGACTTTGAATTAAATAATTCACAAGACACAAAGTTTTATTTTTGTGTTCTTTTTTCAAAGTATTCTAGTCTTGAAGATCGTGTTCAAATGATTAATTTAGCTTTGAGAAATGAAAATATAAATTATGAAATAGATTCGTCGTTATCGAAAGAATATGATAAATCTATTGATTTAGTTAAGCTTTGTAAAACCTATTCACTAAAAGGAATTAATAACATATCTGTCTTGATTCAAGAAGAGAATAAAGCTTATTTAGTAAGCTATGATAAAATCTTAAATATAAAAGCAAAATTCAATCCAGTTGATACTATTATCAATAGTTCAACTCAAATTAGGTTTTTAAAAAATCTTAATACAAAGAAAGAAGTAATAGATTACATTGTTAGAAACCATTTGTATTTTATGAGTATTGTTGAAAATTATATTCATGGAAAGCGTTTAGAACATTGTATAAGTGTAGCAAATACTGCTTATGATATTGCTGTTGGAAATAAACTTAAAAATCCAGACTTATTTTATGTTTCGGGCTTATTACATGATATTGGTAAAGAGGTAAAACGTGACGAGAGCCTTGAAATTATCGAAAAATACTTTCGAAAATATGTTGATATGCCAGAATGGTCATATCACGAATTTGTTGGAGCTATTCTAGCAAAAAAGCTTTTTCCTTATGTATCTAAATGTTGTATTTCAGCTATATTAACTCATTGTACAGGAGATGAAAATATGTCCCCAATGCAGATGATTATATATGCGTCTGATAAAATAGAGCCTACAAGGGGATATGATAGTAGTGAGCTCATCAAAGAGTGTGAAAATGACTTTAAAAAGGGTTTTTTACTTGTATTGAATAAAAATATGGAGTTTGTTAGTCAAAATGATTCGTCTCCATCGAGTAATATTCTTACAAGGCGTTGTTTATTATGCTATGCGAAGGAATGGGTAAAATAATATGAATAGTGTAGAAAAAGCGATTGTAAAGGCAATTAGTGATCGAAAAGGAGAAAACATTAAAACATACAATGTTAAAGGTGTTAATCCTCTTTGCGATACGATTATTGTTTGTACAGCTCTAAACGAAAGAAATTTGTTTGGTATCGAAGATGCCGTTGAAGAGGTTGCAAATAATTCAAAAATTAAAATTAACCACATTGAAGGTCGCAATGATTCAAAATGGATAATTGTAGATTTGAATGACGTTGTAATTCATATCATGACTAAAGAAGAACGCGAAAGACTAGATATAGATTCGATTATTAAGACTAGATAGAAGAATTAGAATGCTTTCTTTAGTAGAAGGCATTTTTTCTTGTTTATAACAACTTCGCATAAGACCTATTATGTTAAGTAAAATAACGAATTGTTGCGATATAGTCGATATTTTTAAAAAGTATCTCATAAATTATACATATTATATGGGCATAAAAATCATACTAAATAACGACTTTTCCACATTATTAACAACTATATTTATACTAATTATATACTAATTTATTATATTATATATTACTAACAAATATGAACATTTTCATATTTAACAGGGATTTCCATTATTTTTTCAATTAAAGATTTGTATAGATATAAGATATCGATTAAGCGTTCTTTTAATACATAAGCCATTGCTTGTTCATCTTTTCCTGACCAAAAAATTCTATTCTTCTTTAAGAACCGTATATCATGTATTCCAGCTAAAACTTCAAAGTCGATTGATAACTCAGGGATAATTCCAATATTGTAACCATTTAAATAATTGTTCTTTGATTGAATTAAATACAAAGGACAAATCAAAACCATTGATTGATACATATTTGTTCTTTGTAAGACAAGACATAAGCCTTTTTTGCCGTCTCCACGCATATATTTTCGGATTTCTCCTTGTGTTGTTGGATTCCAACTTTTTTCTTTTTCCTCGTTTAGAGCTTCTTGAATAACCTCATCTGACCAATTAACTTGTTCAAGTAAATTATTGATTTTTTCATATTTTACTTGATAGATAACCTTAGTTTTCTCTTTTTTCATAAAAAAATCATTCCTTTACTAGTGTATGGTAGGGAATTTAGCAAAATTACAAAATATTTTTATTTTTTAATGTTTTTCTTCCAAAATTTAATATTAAATCAACAATTCCAAACGAAATTAGAGTTATTAATACAAGTCCAAAAAGCTCGATGTAATCGCTATTAACAGCATATGATAAATAAATTAAGTGACCTAATCCTGAAACAGCTACACTACCAACAATTATTTCTGACATTATTTCAACTTTCATGGATAAACCAAAGGAAGAAACTATGCCTAAATAGATATAAGGCATTATTTGTGGTATCAAAACCTTAAATATTGAATTCCATTTGTATAAACCTTCAATTCTAAGAGACATTATTATGTATTTATCAACATTATGAATTCCATTTACTATTGATTCATATAAGATTGGAAATACTACAAGGAAAATAACGATAATTGTCGAATAAAACGATTTTACAAATATAATAAGTAAAATTGCAATTACAGCTGTTGGTACGACCTTCATAATCGCAATAAATGGAGATAATATTTTATCTATTGAGTTAAATAATCCAGACAATGTTCCAAGAATTAAAGCAAATATAAATGCAATAACCATCGTTAATAAACAAATTCCTAGACTTGTTAATAATGCAATGTACGTGGATCCATTACTTAGTAAACCAAAAGCACTTTTTAATGTAACTAAAACATCTGGGTAAATATTATTATTGTTGTATAGTTTGCTAGTTATTTCCCAAATTAAAAGCAAAATCGCTATTCCAACAAATACGAATAAAATGTTTAGATATCGATTTTGCTTTTTGTTTTTCATTTCTCTATTTTAGACTATTTTTGCTTTATTTGGAAATCAGCACTAATTGCAGTTAAGAATTCATTAATGTTATCTATTGTAATATCTTTTTCTGGATCAATAATTCCAAATTGATTCTTATTATCTTTTTGAAGAGCCAAGGCTATATTTTCGTTGAATCCATATTTTGCTGCTTGTTCTTTAACATCAGTTGAAACTTTTTCCATACTTGTTTTAACCGCAGTTAAATCACTACCATAAGCATTTTTCATTTGTTTTTTTACATCAGTGTAAAATGCATTAACGTAGTTTGGTTTGTTCTTTAAATAATCATCTTTAACAAATAACCCAGCTTGAGGAATATAATCAAATTTTCCTCCAGTAATTTCAGAAATCTTAGTATTTAAGTTTTCATTAAATAAAATATCGTTTGTTGTGATGCTATCGTTGTTATTTACACTCATTGCACTAAATAATAAAGGTTGAGCTATAAAACAATAATCAATAGCTTCACCTTGATATAAGCCACTCTTTAAGACTGGCAAAACATCAGAAACGGAATTGAGGTAAGTAATATTTTCTAAATTTGAATCAACAAATAAATCTTTATAACAGGTTTTCAAAGCTAAATCTGGAACAAGATTTTGACCAAAAGTTACGATTTTATCGCCAACTTTTGGAGCATCTTGATGATTATAGCCAACAAGATGGAAGTTTCCGCCAGTTAACATACCAAGATATGTATAATTTGCTTTTTTAGCATTATTTGTAAGTTTTAAAGCATTAATTGAATCAAATATAACGTAATTATATTTATCTCCAGATTGTAAATATGCTGGAATTTGCGTAACTTGAGTTGTAGTTTCTGCACCAGCTTTTGAAGAGATAGTATCGTAGATAGCTAAAGTTGGAGCTCCAGCTGGTGAAATTAAACTAAAATCTTCGTTACCTTCAGTAACAACAACATTCTTAATACTATTTTTAACACCACTATTTGTCTCAGTAACCGTTATTTCATTCACAGTACCTGCTTTTAAAGCTTCAAGACCACCATTTTCATCAACACTAATAATGTCAGCATTTGATGATGAGAAAGTAAAATAGGTTTTTGCTGTTGTTGGAGTAATCTCTTTTACTAAAATAGTATCGATATCGCCTGTAATAAATTCAGTTTTGCCACTTTTAAAATATGGCGAGAATGTTGAAACTTTAGAGTCATCAACAATATTTGTTGGTGAACAACCTGCTAAAGTCAAAGCCATTGTTGTAGCACCTAGAATCAAAGGTGTCGCACTTAAAAACAATTTAATTTTTTTATTCATAATTTTAATATCCTTTTTATATTACTTAAAAAGCTCAACTATTGGTCTTCCAATCATTGTTGGTACAGATTTTAGATTGAAATTATCTAAAATTGAAGCACCAATATCAGCAAATGAATCACGATCTCCAAGATATTCACCTTTATTTATAGATTTAGAATATACAAGTAGAGGCACTTTTTCTCTAGTGTGATCGGTTCCTTTATAGGTTGGATCATTACCATGATCAGCGGTAACCATCAATAAATCATCATCTTTTAATACTTTAATCATTTCTTTTAATCTAACATCAAATTCTTGTAAAGCATTCCCATAACCAAGAACATTTCTTCGATGGCCAAATTCACTATCAAATTCAACTAAGTTTACAAAACATAATCCTTCTTTAAATTCAGGTTTATTAACTAAAGCAATTGTCTTATCCATGCCATCTTGATTAGAGATTGTGTGGACTGTTTCAGTAACACCACAACCATTGAATATATCGTTGATTTTCCCAACGCAACTAACTGTATATTTGTTTTCTTTTAATATATCCATTGCGGTTGTACCAGTTGGGGAGATTGTGTAATCATGACGATTACTTGTTCGTTTGAAGTTATCTTTATTTGTACCAAGATATGGACGAGCAATGATACGACCAACAAACCATTCAGGTTTCATACAAAGCTTTCTAGCTATTTTGCAACATCTATATAGTTCTTGTAAACCAGTAACCTCTTCATGAGCCGCAATTTGTAAGACTGAATCGCTTGATGTATAAACAATAAGCGAATTTTCTTTCATTTGTTCTTCACCTAAAACTTTGAGAATTTCAGTTCCACTAGAAGCATAATTACCAATAATTTTGTGTCCAGTTTCTTTTTCTAATTCTTTTATTAAATCATCAGGAAAACCAGTATCGGTAAATGTTTGAAATGGTTTTGATGTTTTAATACCCATCATTTCCCAATGACCAGTCATGGTATCTTTACCATTACTAGCTTCATTTAATTTAGTACTATATGAATTAGGATGACTCACAATTGAAGTCCCTTTAATTTCATCTAAATCCCCTATTCCTAAACTATTTAAAGTAGGAATATTTAGTCCATTAGGCATATGTTCACTAATGAGACCAAAAGTGTTTGTTCCTTCATCATCAAATTTCTTGGCATCACGGCCATGACCGATGCCCGCGCTATCCATTACTATGACAAATATCCTTTCAAATTTTTTCATTTTCTCTTTCCTTTCCGAATGAATTATAATTCATTTTTTATTCCAATACAAATCATATGCAGTATGCAAAGTTTTCTCGGATAAATGTGTATAAATTTGTGTTGTTGAAGCATTCGTGTGACCAAGCATTCTTTGAACAGTTCGTATGTTTGCGCCATTTTCAAGTAAGTGAGTTGCAAAACTATGACGAAGGGTATGTGGAGAAATATTTTTCTCAATTCCAACAATATTTGCATACTTTTTAATTTGCATAAAAAAGTATTGTCTTGATAAAGTATTTCCTCTTAAATTTAAGAAGACATAATTGTTTTTGTTTGAATTAGGAATCTTGTCTCTAACTTCAACAAAATATTTTGAAAGATATTTAATTGCATAATCATCGATTGGAACAATACGTTCTTTTGCTCCCTTGCCAATTAAGGTAACAATTTTTTCTTGATAATTAATAGATTTCCTAAGTAAATTAACAACTTCGCTTACACGTAAACCACAGCCATACATTACTTCAAGCATCGCTCGATCACGAATTCCAGATTTAGTTTTTAAATCTGGAGCTTCTAGTAATTTTGACATTTCTTCTTCAGTTAAAAACGAAGGATTGTGTTTTTCTTTTTTAGGCATTATGACTTCTGTCACAAGGTTTGTTCGTATTTTTTCTCTTTCTAAAAAGACAAAAAATGATTTCATAGTTGATATTCTTCGAGAAATCGACGATGCTTTTAATTCATCTAACCCTTGTTTATAAGAAAAGTTTTGAATATCATCGGGAGACAAATCATCAGTAGTTTTAATATAAGGAAAATATGTTAAAAAGCATTTAAAATCTTCCTTATAGTCGATTAAAGTACCTTTTAGAAGACCTTTTTCAAATAAGGCATATTGTAAATATTGTTCGATTGCGTTTTCAATTTCCATACTATTTTTTCTTTAAATCACTTAATCTAATGAATGTGTTCGAATTTGTTTTTCTATTAAGTTCACTGATAATCATTTTTGTTTTATCTTCTTTTTCATTTTGTTCAAAGTTATCAAAAGTAAGTTGTTTTACAATTTCGTGTTTTTCTTTTAGGTTTTTTACAGAAAAACCAATTAATCTAATTAATCTGCCATCATAGGATTTATAAAATAATTCCGATGTGGACTTTAAAATTTTGTTTTCATCATCGATAGGTTCATTAAAAGATTTCGAAAAAGAAGTTACTTTAAAGTGAGCATTTTCATAATCTGCATCTTTAAAACAAATAGTTATTGTTTTTGTAAGAAGATTTTTAGATATTAAATCTTTTATTACGCCTTTAGCTAAATTAAGTAAATAATCATTAAGATATAATTGATCATTAGAATCAGATGACAATGTTCTAGTAACACCAATTGATTTAGGATCTGCAATTGTTGTATTCAAAACATCATCACTATTACCTTCTAATTCTTTAATATAATAGTCACACATATTACCTAAAATATTTGATACTGACGTATTTTTTTGTTTCAAAGCATAATATAATTTACCAATTGTATCAATGCTTATAGCTTCTAGTTTTGGATATGTTTTTTTGCCAATTCCAAAGTATGATTTAATTGGTAATGGGAATATTTTAGACTTAATATCTCTTTTTCTTATGATAGTTATTCCCATAGGTTTTTTTATGTCACTTCCCATTTTTGCTAAGAATTTGGTAGGAGCAACCCCAATTGAACATCTTAATTTTGTTTTTTCAAATAAGCCATTTTGTATTTTAAATAACATTTCATCGATATTTCCGTTACAAATTTGTTTGTAAGAATCAGTTATATCAACAAAACACTCATCCACAGAAACTTGTTCTACAAGTGGCGAAAACTTTTTAATATAATTTATAAATTCTTTAGACATTAACTCGTAATATTTAAAATCACATCCGCAAATTATTAAATCTTTGCACAACATCTTTGCTTGAAAAGTAGGCATTCCACTATGAATCCCAAATTTTCTTGCTTCATACGATGCTGTTGAAACAATTCCACTTCTTCCATCTCCGCCAACAATCAATGGTTTTCGAACTAATTGTGGATTTTTTAATTGTTCACATGTCGCGAAAAATTGGTTTAAATCAATATGTAAAATGATTCTGCTACTCATATTTATATTCTATGATATTAAGCCGCTTTTTAAAAGTTTTTTAACTATAAAATTTAAATAATAAAACGACTATAAAACTACTAGATATTAACTATTCAATATATTTTGCAACTTTTTCTTTTGCATCTTTTAATTCTTGATTTAATTCTTTGATTAGCTTTTGCGCTTCTTCGTAAAGTTTAAGCATATCGTCCAAAGGTTGAGTGTTTGAATCCATTTGCTTAACGATTGCATCAAGTCTTTCCATTTTTTCTTCAAATGTTTTTGCACTCTTTTTAATTTCTGCCATATACTATTCCTCCATTATTTACTTTTAATTTTAGCTTTAATTGAACCATCAGATATTCTAATTGTTACATCATCATCAACATTAATTTGATTTTTTGAACTAATGATTTTATTATTCGAATTAAATACCATTGCATACCCTTTCTTTAATAGATTATTAGGGTTAAAAGCATCAATTAGTTTCGATTTAAGCTTTATTTCATTATTCTTGTTATCTAGATTTGATTTAATTATATTATCAATTTTTGTTTTGATATCTATCAAATTATGTTCCATTCTATCGTATGTATTTGAAATATTTATAATATTTTTATTATTCTTAATATTAAGCAATTTGTTTTGACATGACTCTAATTTATTATTAATTAAAGTATTAAGATAACTCTTAGTTTGACCTAATTCTTCGATTAGATCATCTTTATTTGGAACAGCAGCTTCAGCTGCACCAGTTGGTGTTGAAACATACTTATCAGATATATAATCACAAATAGAGCGATTAATTTCATGACCAATAGCACTAATCGTTGGAATTTTGCATTTATAGAGTTCTTTGGCTAACATTTCATCGTCAAAAGCATTTAAATCTTCAACACTACCGCCACCTCGACCAATAATAATCAAATCAAGATTATCTTTTTCAGCTTTATGCAATGTTTTAATTAAATCTTTAGAAGCTTCTTGTCCTTGAACCAAACTATAATAAACATTTATGTCTACTAAAGGATATCTTCGGAATATATTTGTAATCATATCAGCACATGCCGCACTATTCTTGCCAGTTATAATGCCTATTGTTTTTGGGTATAAAGGAAGTTGTTTTTTATGTTCAACTGAAAAATATCCTTCTTTATCTAGTTTTTCTTTAAGTTTCTCTTTTTTTAGTAAGATAGAACCTTGACCAAAAAGTTCAATTTTTTTAACGATAATTTGATATGTCCCATTTGGTGGATAACTTGAAACACTACCATGAACTATTACGTCATCACCATTTTTTGGTTCAAAATCAAGACTATTTGTATCAAATTTAAACATTACAGCTTTAATCGAACAGGTCTCATCTTTTAAAGAAAAATAGATGTGTCCACTACGGTTTTTTCCAAAATAATTGCTAATTTCTCCATGTAAATAAATATTTTGTAATGTCGTCGTGTTATCAAAAAGAAGCTTAATATAATTATTAAGCTCACTTACAGTAATTGTTTGTTTTGGATTATTGTTTTCGATCATTAAGCGCATTGTCCAAGATGGCGTTAACAAATTTATAATCTTTATCTTCGCCATATTTTTTAGCTAACTTAACAGCAACGTTTATAACAACTGCTTTTTCTTTATTATTGCAATAAAAATAATTGCTCACGGCAATAATTAATATCGCTTGGATACAATAATTTAATCTTTCAAACTTCCATTTATTTAAAAATGTTGAGATATAATCAATGATTTCTTTTTCATTTTTTAGAGATTCAATTAATAATTCTTTCAAAAATAAATCACATTCTTCATATGGTTTGCCAGAAACTTCACTAATTGTTTCTTCAACATTAATAACTTGATTAGTTTCTTGTTGGATTAAAAAGCCATACATAATTTGCATGGCCATCTCTTGGGTCTGATTACGACTTTCAACATTGTTATCCATCTTATTCTCCATCACTCGAAGTAATTTTAATATTTATTTCAAAAGGAACTACTTCACAAATCATAAGTAAATTGCTGTTAATATAATCCGAAATACTCTTTTCAATATATTTAGCATCAATGTTATTTTTCTTAGTTACGTAAAATTTGTATATTACTTTGTTTGCACGAATTGTAACATCAACATTATCACTAATTGTGAAGTTCTTATCGTTCTTTTCTCGAATATAACTAACAACATGAGTGCCAAGGGTTACAAAAACATCCCTAGATATTCCTAGATCGCCTTGACTAGTGTAATGTTGTAAATAAACGTAACTTGGCATATATTTCTTCCTTTATTATTTTAAATGTTTAAGCACATAAGATGCAACATCTTCTTTTGTAAATTTATAATGCTTAAATAAATCTCCAGCTTTGCCTGAAGCACCAAATTCATCAATACCATAATTAAACTTGGCATATTTGCCCCAACCAAAGGTTGAACACATTTCAATTGAGACTCGCTTATTATAGTCTTTTCCAAGGACAGATTCCTTATATTTTTCAGATTGTTTATCAAATAATTCAAAGCATGGTAACGAAACGATTCTAACATCCATGCCTTTCTTTTGTAATAAAACCTTGGCATCAAAAGCTAAAGATACTTCACTACCTGTAGCAATTAATACAACATCTGGATTTTTCTTCTTAGATTCACTAATAATATAGCCACCTTTTTTAACAAGAGCATAATTTGATGAAGTAGGAATTAATGGTAATCCTTGTCTTGAAAGAATAATGCATGATGGAGTTTTAGTAGATTCTAAAGCTAATGTCCATGAAGCATATGTTTCTTTTGCATCACATGGTCTAAATACATTTAAATTTGGAGTCGCTCTTAATCCTGCTAATTGTTCAATTGGTTGATGTGTTGGTCCATCTTCACCAACAGCAATTGAATCATGCGAGAATAAGAATATTTGTGGTAAATGCATTAAAGCAGCCATTCTAATGGCATTTTTAGCATAATCACTAAATATTAAGAAGCATCCAACATAAGTTCGTAAACCACCATGTAATAATATTCCATTACTGGCAGCACACATTAAGAATTCACGAATTCCCCAGTTAATATTTGTTCCATTACGATTGTCTGGCGTAAAATTAACTCCATCTTGAAGTTTTGTCATAACACTTGCGGCAACATCTGCACTACCTCCAACCATCGTTGGAAGCATCTTATGGTAGTAATTTAGTACCTTTTGACTAGTAATTCTAGTAGATTCATTTGGAACATCATCCATAGATAAGTGTTTTTTATCTAAATATTCAGTTACATCATTTGTTGAAAGACTAAGCATTTTATTATATGTATGAGCATCATCTTTCTTTAATTCGCCAACTATCGTTGTATATTTAGCGTATGCGCTATTTCCACGAGCTAAGAAATTATCTTGGAATACTTTATAAACTGCATCTGGAATGGTAAAGTCTGGATAATTAAATCCATAACTTTCTTTTGCGTGTTTTCCATCGACATCACCTAGAGGAGAACCATGAACTTTACTTGTTCCTTGGTTAGCACTTCCATAGCCTATGACAGTAGTAAAAATAACGACGCTAGGATTAGAATTGATAAAATTCTTTGCTTTGTTAATTGCTTTTTTAATATCATCAATATCATTACCATCTTTGCAAATAACTACATTCCATCCATCAGCAGCAAATCTTGCGGCTACATCTTCGTTTTCTGATTGAGCTAATGGACCATCAAGAGTAACATTATTCTTATCATAAAGAAGAATTAATTTGTTTAATTTTTGGAATCCAGCATATTGAATTGCTTCTTGGCTAATTCCTTCTTCTAAGCAACCATCTCCACATAAGCAATATGTATAATGATTATAAATTTTTTGATCATATTTTGTCTTCAACATTGTTTCAGCCATAGCAAGTCCAACAGCTTCAGCAATTCCTTGGCCTAAAGGACCACTAGAAACATCGACTCCAGCAGTTACACCAACTTCAGGATGCCCAGGAGTAATACTTCCAAGTTGTCTAAAGTTTTGTAAATCTTTAGTGGTAATTGCATATCCACATAAATGAAGGATAGTATAAAGTAAAATCGAAGCATGTCCGCTAGAAAGAACAAATCTATCACGATTAATCCAATCTGGATGTTTTGGATCAGCTATAACAAAATCTTTAAATAATTCATAAAGAATTGGTGCACTACTTAAAGCCATACCTGGGTGACCAGATTTTGCTTTATTAATGCAATCAATACAATAACTACGAATTGTAGCAACAGCCAACTCATCAATGTTTTTTGGGTTTTCAAGATCGATTTTTTTCATTTATTTTTCCTCCTTAACAACTAAACCTAACTCTTTTAATTGATCATCACTAACTGGACGAGGAGCATTTGTCATTGGGCAAACACCACTTAAATTCTTTGGGAAAGCAATAACATCGCGAATATTATCAGTTCCACTAAGAATCATAGTTAGACGATCAAGTCCAAAGGCTAAACCACCATGAGGTGGAGTTCCATATTTTAAAGCATCACAGAACCAACCAAACTTCTTTTTAATATCTTCATCACTAACACCTAAAACTTCAAAAATTTCTTTTTGTAAATCTTGATCGAATATTCTTAAACTGCCGCCACCAGCTTCGTATCCATTAATTACGATATCATAAGCATATGAATAAACTTGTTCTGGATGTGTTTTTAATTTATCTAAATCTTCATCACATGGTCGAGTAAATGGATGGTGCTCTGCAACTATATGTCCATCATCGCTCATGCCAAATAATGGGAAATGAGTTACCCAAAGAAGATCATAAGTATTTGGCTTAATTAAGCCTAAATCATGTGCAAAAGCACTTCTTAAAGCTCCTAAACCAAAATAAACATTCTTTTTGTTGTTTCCGGCAGCAACGAATATAACGTCGCCATCTTTTGCTTCCATTTTTTCTTTAAGTTCAGTTAGAATTTCTGGTTTATAGAATTTTGCTAAACTACTAGAAATCGACTGATTTTCACACTTAAACACACCAAATGCTTTCATGTTGAATTTATTTGCTAATAAATTATATTCATCAATTTTCTTTCTTGATGTAGCTTCTGCAACACCATCAACCTTTATGGCACTAATATAATTTGCATCATTATAAGCATTAAATTCACCTTTATTTAAAATGTCTTTAACGTCTTCTAATAGCATTCCAAATCTTGTATCTGGTTTATCGCTACCATATTTAGATGTTGCTATATCATAAGGTATCTGTCTTAAAGGTAATTTCACGTCATATCTGATTGTTTCTTTAAATATCTTTTGAATTAAACCTTCAGATAAAGTTAAGATTTGTTCTTCATTTAAAAATGAAGTTTCAATATCGATTTGAGTAAAATCTGGTTGTCTATCTGCTCTTAAGTCTTCATCTCTAAAACATTTAGCAATTTGATAATATCTTTCAAAACCCGCAACCATCAGTAATTGTTTATATAATTGAGGTGATTGTGGTAATGCATAAAATGAGCCATGATGTAATCTTGATGGAACAAGATATTCTTTTGCTCCTTCTGGTGAAGAAAGAGTTAAAGATGGTGTTTCAATCTCTAAGAAATCAAGTTTATCGAGATATTCATGGACACATCGAACAATTTTAGCACGCACAAAGAATCTTTTTTGCATGACTAATCTTCTTAAATCAAGGTAACGATACTTTAATCGAACATCTTCTAAAGCGTCGGTATCATCAGCAACGATTATTGGAGGTTGTTCAGAAGTATTAATGACCTTAATACTTTCAGCAATTACTTCAATTTCTCCAGTAGGTAAATTTTGATTTGGTTGGTCTTTTTTAGAAACTTTTCCATGAACAGAAATAACATATTCATTTCTTAAATCTGGAATCTTCACATCATCAGTTTTAACTGTAACTTGAACAATTCCCCAACGATCTCTTAAATCAATAAAAAGTAAGCTGCCAAGGTTTCTTTTCTTAGCAACCCAACCTAAAATATCAACTTCTTTTCCAACATCACTTATTCTTAATTCACCACAATGGTTTGTTCTTTTATATTCTTCCATATTAATTTATCCTTTTATTCGTGATCGTGATCATGTTCATCTTCGCCAAATAGTTTATCTATTTCTTCAAGTAAGTCTTCATCTTTAATTGTTTTTTGCTCTTGTGAGGCTAAATTTTTAAGATTTACTTTATTTCCCTTAACCTCATCATCGCCAATAATAATTGCATATAAAGCGTTTCTTCTTTCAGCTTTTTTGAACATTTGACCCATACCTTTATTTTCTAAGCAAACATCACAATTATATCCATTTATTCTTAAGAAATTTGTAAGTTCAAACGCTTTATTTTGCGCATCATTGCCCATTGGCATTACATAAAAATCTAACGGTTCGTCAATATCTTCCGGGAATAAATTATCATCAGTCATAAGACTAACTAATCTTTCAATTCCAAAAGCAAAACCAACGCCTTCTAAATCGGGACCGCCAACTTCTTTAACTAAATTGTTATAGTGACCTCCACCACCAAGAGCGCCATAATCTTTACCTTGAGATGAAGTATAATGATATTCAAAAACAATACCTGAATAATAATCTAAACCACGTACAAGATTCTTATCAATTTCAAATGGAATATCATTATCTTTTAAATATTTCTTTATTAAATCAAAAGATTTTTTGCTTTCATCAGAATAATAATCTTCAATTGATGGAGCATTTTTATTAATTTCTATATCATGTTCTACTTTGCAATCAAGAATTCTTAAGATATTAATGTTATATCTATCTTTGCAATCTTCACACATTTCATCGATGTGTTGCGAATAATATTCTTTAAGAGCTTTTTGATAGTTCTCTCGAGTTTCTTTATCACCTAACGAATTAATTTGAAGTTTAATGTTCTTAAAACCAAGCATTTTTAAAGAATTATATCCAAGTAAAATCGCTTCAATATCGTGATAAGTTGAAGAAACTCCAACTGATTCAACGCCAAATTGATTAAATTGTCTATATCTACCTTGTTGAGGTCTTTCATATCGGAAACATGGCCCAACATAATACGCCTTAACTGGATAATCTTGATTAGCAAAAAGTTTTTCATTAACTATACTTCTTATGACTCCAGCGGTAATTTCAGGTCTTAAAGTAATCGATCTATCCCCTTTATCAACGAAGGTATACATTTCTTTTCTTACAATATCACTACTTTCACCAGTAGAACGTAAAAATAGCTCGCTATACTCCATTATTGGAGTTCGAAACTCTTTATAATCATAGCTTTCAGCAATTTTTGAAAGCAAATTTTCTACATAAGTATACTTAGATGCTTCTTTTAGAATTACATCGTGCGTCCCTTTTACAATATTAAACATAATAAAACCTCTTAACTTAATTATTATAAATAATTAAGAGCAATTAATAAAGATTAAAAAGCCTAAAATCAATGAATAACACGTTTTATTTCGTATACACTTGATATATTTTTTAAACTTTGGAATATTTGTTGCAACATATCAGTACTTGCAACATAAATTTGACAAGAAATTGTTGTTGTATTAGTGTCAGTATGCATTTTTGCGTTAAACTCAGTTAGCTTAATTTTAAAAGTTGATAATGTATTCATTACATCCGTAACTAAATTGTTACGGTCGTTACATTCTATTGCGATATCTACTGGATAAAGATTTCCGGCAATGTTCTTTTTCCAATAAACATCGATTAATCTCGTCTTTTCTCCACGAATATTTGGGCAATCTTTTCTATGAACCGTAATTCCCATACCTTTTGTAATGTATCCAACTATTTCATCTCCAGGAATTGGTGTGCAACAGTTACCAAGAGTAACTTTAACGCCTTCACCGTTCTCTATATAAACTGGCGAATTTGAAGAATCAATTTGTTCTTTCTTTGATAAGGTAACTTCGCTCTTAGCTTTCTTCTTTAAACCTGCGTAATCACAAACGGCACTTGCAGTAGGATTTTTCTTACTAATATTAAAGAATAATTCATTAATATCAGAACAATGGTAGTTATTTAGTATATTTTCAGTGTTTAAAATATCATCAATTTTTGCAACATCTATACCTCTTTCATTAAAAGCGGCTATGCATAATTCTTTACCTTTTGAAATGCTTGATAATTTAACATCATCGTTTTGTTTTTGTAAAAACTTCTTAATATGTGATTTAGCACTACTTGTCTTAACAAGATCTAGCCAATCTTGGCTTGGGCCAGGTGAAGTTTTACTAGTTTTTATTTCTACAACATCTCCAGTTTTAAGAATAGTACTTAATGGTACATAAGTTCCATTTACTGAGGCTCCAACTGCACTATCGCCTACTTTAGTATGAATTTTATAAGCCATATCAAGCGGCGTGGATCCAGATGGTAAATCAATAACTTTACCTTTTGGAGTGAAAACAAAAATATTAGCTTCAAAGATATCTTTAGATAGGTTATCTAGATATTCTTGAGCATTTGCATCTGTATTTTCTTTTGAAATAGATACAAAATCACGGAACCAGTGCAACTTTTCTTCGATATCACGTTGTTCTTCTTTTGCATCGTAATGCTCTCCTTCTTTATATCTCCAGTGAGCAGCAACACCGGTTTCAGCAACTTCATCCATTTCTTTTGTACGAATTTGTACTTCAAAAATGTTTCCATCACCCGATATGATTGTTGTATGTAAAGATTGATACATATTTGATTTAGGGACAGCAATATAATCCTTAAATCTTCCAGGAATAGGTTTATATTCTTGGTGTATTAATCCTAAAAGTTCATAACAATGTAAGGTTGTATCGGTAATAATTCTTAACGCCAAAACATCATAAATTTCATCGAATTTACGGTTCTTTTCGTACATTTTCTTATAAATCGAGTAGATTGACTTTACTCTTGATTCAATATCAAAAGGAATATGTGCTGTAAAAGCAATATCGCCAAGTTTCTTTTTAAAGTTATTAAGAGCTTTTCCACGTTCACGAACACGATTATTTACTAATTCACTTATTTCATTATAAATAGATGGCTTTAGTACCTTTAGTGACAAGTCTTCTAGTTCACTCTCGACTTTATAAATACCTAAACGATGTGCAATAGGAGCAAAAACTTCAATTGTTTCTTTGGCTAAAGCTAATTGTCTTTCTTTTGATAAAGACTCGATTGTACGCATATTATGCAAACGATCAGCTAATTTAATAATAATGACACGAACATCTTTTGCCATTCCAAGGAAAATCTTACGATGATCTTCAGCTTCAAATTCTTCTTGAGTTCTATGGGACAATTTAAGTCTTTGAATTTTTGTTAATGAATCGACAATCTTGGCACAATCTTCACCAAACATATCTTCAATATCTTGTATTGTTGTTTCAGTGTCTTCAACTACATCATGCAAGAATGCTGCTTCAATAGTTACAGGACCAGCTTGTAATTGTGCGCAAATATAGGCAACCTCTATAAGATGTTGCACATATGGTTCTCCACTTTTTCTAAATATTCCAGCATGTTTCTTTTCTGCGAATTTGTATGCTTTTAAAATATTATCTCTATCTGCTTGATTATGAATGTATGTAAAAAATAATTCTTTTACATCTTCATAAGTGTGCATTGGATAACCACCATTAGGCACTAAAACTACTTTCTTTTCGTTAATTTCTTCCATATCTATTATTTTACACTCAATTATTTTTTAGAAAACATAGAAACAATAAATTGAGCATTTATATATCCACGATAATAATTTAAACTCAATTGGCCCACTAAATTTACAAATTCATAGTCAAAAATTGTTTTATCGTAATTAAAATAGACTATCGATGAATTAGGATTAATTTTTGTAATTAAGTGTTTACCATCTCTACTCTTTTGAAGGAAATTAGTTTTAACCTCTTTAATTTCAAAATTTGGAGCTTGAAAGCCTTGACCAAAAGGGGATAATTTATCGATTACATCATAGTTTTCTTTAGTTATTTCTGACAAATTTATATTAATATATTTTTCATTAACTTCGACAAATGGATGTTTGGAAGCGGCTTTTTCGAAACGCTCTTTAAAAACACTATAATCACTTTTATTTAAAGATAATCCACCAGCATTTTCGTGACCACCATAAGTTAAAAGAATATCCTTTAAATCATCTAGAATGATATTAATATTAAAACCATTCCTGCTTCTTAAACTGCCTTTATAAATGTTTGGATTATTATGTTCTTCAATTAGAACAACAGTTGGTTTATTAAACTCATCCATAAATCTTGAGGCTAATAGTCCAGTTAACCCTTCTTTTACATCGTTCCCTAAAACAATAATTATCGAATTATTACTATCATCAATTTTTTCGTTATCTTTTATTAAATCAGAAACCATTTGCTTTCTTGATAGATTAACATTATTAATCCAAAGTGAAGTTTTGCTTATAAATTCTGTATCCGAAAAATTAACAAAATATCGGACTATATCGAATAAATGCGAATCGTTAACGATTCTACCAATGGCGTTTATTTTTGGTGCAACAGTCATCGAAATATCTCTTTCAGTTATTGGACCATATTCTTTTTTAATTAATAAGCAAATATTCTTATATTTATTCTTATTTAAGGAAGCTATTCCAAGTTTAGCAATTATTCTATTTTTATCGTTTAGAGGCATTAAATCACTGATTGTTGAAATCATCCCTAGTACCAATAAATATTCATCCGTAAAGCCAAGATATGCCTCACTAAAGAAAAAAGCTAAGCTACCAGCAGACATATTGATTTTTGAAAAATTACTTATTATAGGATGAAGAATAAATTTAGCATTTGGTAAAACATCTTCTCTAGTATGATGATCCATAATAACAACTTCCATTCCAAGAGAATTTGCATATTCCACTTCATCAACTAAAGTGATTCCATTATCTACCAAAACTAAAACTCTATAACCAAGATTATAGAAACGATCAATATTATTTTTTGTTAATCCATAACCATCAGTTTCTCTATAAGGAATGTAAAATCCTGGCGTAAAATCATTTGTTTTAAGGGTAAGATAAATGATTGATGTTGACATAATTCCATCACAATCGTAATCGCCATAAATTAAAATCTTAGCTTTGCTTCTTACTTTTTCTCTTAAATAGTTGGCACAAACTTCGATATTATCGTACCCTAAAAAATCAGGTAAATCGTTAATTGATAATTCTTTTGCTAAATCATCATATTCTTTATCTGTTAAGCTATAATAGTCCAATATCTTTGATTTAAAATCTTTCATACAAATCTTAAAAAGACCACTTACGTGGCCTTATAAACTAATCGTTAATTCCAATAAAGGTCGCTTCTTCTGGGCCATCCCCTTTATCAGTTTTATTTTTCTTGGCAAGTCTCTTATTACGATGTGAAGTATAATTTTCGCTAATTCTACTCCCGATTGATCCAAAGAACGAACTGAATAAATAAGTAATGTTAACAGTTAATGCTTTATAGAATAAAATCATAAGCAATAAACCAAGAATTACAAACACTACAAAGTAGGTTGTAAATGTTTTAGCAAATAAGAAACTAATTAAAATAAAGCTTGATAAAATCGACATAATTATAACGTTTGAATGACTTAAAGAAATAGCATAATTACTATCTTCTTTTAATCCGGCAATATTAGATTTATCAAGATGCTTTTCCTTCTTGATAGACTTTTCATAAACAAAGTAATTATCAAGTATTGCAAACCCTAAAATAACAAGTAAGACAACACCTAAAGTAATTTGACTAGAGAATGTTCCACGAATCAAACTGAATATTCCAGTTGTAATCGTAACAATTGTTCCAACAAAGATTAAGCTTACTAATCCTCGAGAAATACCAAATCTAAGTATCATATAAACTCCAATTATTGCGCAACCAATCGCTGCAAATAATAAGCAATAATAATTGATTGTATCATCATTAACATTCGTAACGCCTTTTAACGCAACATCTTCAAAGTTAGAGACATTATTATAATCAACGATTAAATATTGAAGAGCATCATCAACACTTACATTATCTAACATATGGGAGTCATCGACATAAGCGCTAACTTTTGTATTTTCATCTAAAATATTCTTTAATTCAACAATGTAATAAACTTTTTTAAGAGTTTCCTTGTTGTTAGCATAATTCTCTTTATAAGAATAAGTATAGGTGAGAACATCGTTATATTTAACGTTGGTAGTTGTTCTTGCATCTTTACTTGTATCAAAAGTATATAAATTATTTAAAACCTTTGTTTCCAAGTCCGAAACGCTTTGAATACGACTATTTTCATTATAATTAAATTGAATATAGATACGTGATGAAGTCACAGTATTTGAACTGGTATTATAAATATTTCCATTAATTAATTGGAAACTTGTCATACCAATAATACTAGCAATCAATAGAGCAACAGCTGAAATTCCAAAGTATTTTGTTTTATTTTTACTTGTAGATTTTTTGAATGAATCAAAGTAAGTTGGTTTTTCATCTTTAGATAAATCTGGAATCTTCTTTCTCTCCACCATTAATAAATTAAGATGGTCAGCAATAAATGTTGAATTGCTAAGGAAATAGTATAAACCACGTAAACATAAACCATTGATGACTAAATTAAGTAAGCCACCAAGAATTAATACAGCACCAATTGAAAGCATAATACTATTAGGAATAAGATAAGCAACTAAACCTAAAAGGATTGTAATAATCGAAAGATCAGCTTGAATACTGATAGTTCGTTTACTAGCTTCTTGATTTGCTTTACGTAAATTTTTACCTTTATAAAGTTCTTCTTTAACCGCTTTATAGTAGGAACAAGCGCTAAATATTGAGACAACTGCTAAGGCAATAAGCGCAATAACAGTACCAATATTAAACTCGGCACCAAATGAGTTAAAGATTGCTAAAGTGACTAAAAGCATCGCTGGAGTCATGCTAATTGAAGCAAGTGATCCTAAGCCATAATTTAATACTAAGAACAATCCAACAACTACAAAGGCTACAAGAGTCGAAATAAGTAAAGATGACATAACAATCGATTGATATGAACCATATGTATTGCCATGATAAATTAAGTTTTCAATAAACGCCGAAACATTGTTGCTAGCAGTATTAATATAATCTTTATTAATTAAGGTAACTTTATAATCAAGAGCCGAAGCATTGAATTTGCTACATACGATGTTAGCTAATCTATTAGCAAGTGTCGCATCATTATTAGCATCTGTAATAAAGCCAGTATACTTTAATTGAGTAAAAGTTTTATTTGGGTTTGCACTATCATAATCGTAGAATAAATTTTCTGCTTTAGTAGCATCGATTCTATCGATGTAAGCCTCAGTTTCCTTTGTATTAGCACTAGTATTATCTTCAATAATTGTGGACATAGAATAGGTTTCTGAATCCCAATTATTGACAATATAAAGATAGTTTTCATTCTTTGTTTCTTCAGTTTCGGTATCAGCAAATGGTTTAACTTCGCTATTACTTAAAGAATGAACACTATTAGCTTGTGTATCATCTTTCTTAGTTCCGTTAATATTTTCATATAACTTAGTCTTGAAATCCTCAGGTTTAGCAAGAGGCAAAACAATAACTGGTGAGTTATCGGTATAATCAACATAAGCTTTACCAGATGAGATAAAATCGGCACTATCAAGTAAAATCTTACCACTATAATCCATGGCTTGAACTCCACCATCAAAATTTAAGAAAGTTGAAACATAGGTATTAATTTCACTCTTATCTTTAAAGGATAAACGAATTGTATCATTTCCTTCGTTTTCAAGTTCGTAAGTGGAAATGTTAGCTTCATCTAAACGGGTTTTAAAAACATCACTAATAGCTTTGATAGCGTCGCCATCAGTAATATCTCCTTCATTTTTTGTACCATCATCTTTTAAACTTATTTTGTATACAAAATTTTGACCAGAATCATAATCGGCACTGGCATTAATTGACAACACAACTGGAACGAATCCCGTAAACACACTTATCAAAACGCTTACACAAAGTAAGATATATGCTATAAATCGCTTCACAAACTGCCTCCATCTCTTATTTATAAATAATTTATAAATAGATATTAACTATACGCATTTAAATATACCTTAAATCGCTATAAAAAACAATCGAATATTTAGTCGTTTTTCTTGATAATTTTCGTCAATATTTCAACTCCTGTTTTTGTAATTTGTCGACCTTGTTTAGTCCTCTCGATAAAACCACTATTTACTAAATAAGGTTCATTAATATCCCGAATGTTAATTACGTTTTCATTTAAAACGCTTGCTACAGCTTCTAAAGAAACTGGTTTACCACCAAATTTCTTTGATAAACACGATAATATTTGAATATCAACTTCACTTAAACCAAACTCGTTTATGTTAAGAAACTTAAAAGCTTCAAGGATATTTTGTTCATCAAATTTCTTGATTCCATAAAAAACCGAATAGTCTAAAATTCGTTTCAGAATGTTGTTTGCGACCCTTGGAGTTTTTCGGCTTCTAGCCGCAATTTCTTTGATGGCCGAAACAAGTAAATGAAGATGGATTTTTTTAGCATTATTTTGAATAATTTCTTTAAGTTCGTTTGAAGTATAATAATTAAACTTAAAAATAATCCCAAAACGATCTCTTAAAGGAGTCGAAATCGAACCAGCCATTGTCGTTGCTCCAATTAATGTAAAAGGAGATAAATCAAGCGTTATAGCCTTACTATTCTCTTCACTCTTATAAGTTATATTTATTTTGAAATCTTCCATTGCACTATATAAAATTTCTTCGACCTCACGGTCTAAATTATGAATTTCATCAATAAACAAAATATCACCTGGGTCAAGCGTCCCTAAAATTGATACCATATCCTGAATCTCTTTTATGGCAGATGCACTTACAGTTACAATTTTTGCCTTCATTTCATTCGCCACCACATATGCTAATGACGTTTTCCCTAGTCCTGGAGGTCCATAAAATAACATATGATCCAATACGGTTTTTCGCTTTTTTGCACTAAATATATAAACTTTTAGTTCTTCGATGATGGTTTTTTGCCCAAAATAATTCTCTATTAGAGTTGGACGTAAGTAATTATCGTTATTTGGCATAACTATTTATCTCTTTTATAGCTGATTTTAAGGCTTCACTATCATTTAATGAATTCGGCAATACATTTAAGGCATGACTAATATCTATAGATTTGTATCCAATTTTCTTTAACGCTTTAAAAACATTCTCATATCTAAAGAAATTATTGTTATCAAAATCATCTAATTTGTTGAATAACTCTACAATTATTCTATCTGCCCTGCATCCAACGCCTGGAATAACTACTAATTCACTACTATTTTTCGACTTAATTAAGTATATTATCTCGTCTACACTTAAATTGTTTAATAACGCCATTGCAGTCTTTGAACCTACTCCATTTACGGTCATAAGCTTGTTAAAAAGCTTTAATTCTTTGGATGTCAAAAATCCATATAAAAGATATTCTTCCTCTTTTATAACATCTACAACATAAAAAGTGTAATCATCATTCAGATGATAATTTTTAAGATTTGAAGTAAAAATCTTAAAACCAACATTATTTACGTTTAAATCAACATAATCTTTACCAACTTCAACTACTTTACCAATTAGAAAATCTAGCATTTACTAAGTAAAGCATGAATAGAGTTTTATTCGTAGAAATCAAAACTAAAATCTTTTAACTTAACTGTATCACCATCTTTTGCACCCATTTGATGTAATTGTTTATCAACACCAATTTTATTTAGATAAGTTATAAGTCTCATCATTCCTTCATCAGTTGAAATATTTATAATATCATAAGTTCTTTCAACTCTTGTTCCACTAATAACAAAGGTATGGTCGTCAGTTTTTGTAATGGTGAATATTGGTTCTTCGCTTGTTGCATCATAAACTTTTTCTTTATCTTTTTCTTCAAAGACAGGATAAGTTTGAGCAGTTTTTAGTAAGTCATAACAAGCATACAAAACCTTATCAAGACCTTCATCAGTAATACAAGAAATTGGAATAACCTTCTTACCAACTTGCTTTTCAAACTTTTTAAGTCTTTCTTCTGCGCCTTCTTCATCCATCTTACTAGCAACAATTACTTGTGGACGATCAATCAAATGCATTCCATAATCTTTTAACTCATTATTAATTGTGTTATATGCTTCAAAAGGATCACGAATGCCACTCATATCGACCATATGAATTAAAACCTTACATCTTTCAATATGTCGTAAAAATAGCAATCCAAGCCCTTTTCCTAGATGTGCGCCTTCAATTAATCCTGGCATATCAGCTAGAACAAATGAATTTCCATCTTTTGTTGTAGCAACGCCTAAATTTGGTACTAATGTCGTAAAATCATAATCGCCAATTTCCGCTTTGCAGTTAGTAACACAACTAATAAAAGTAGATTTACCAACACTTGGATAACCAACAATGCCAACATCTGCTAATAATTTTAATTCTAAAATGACACGTTTAGTTTCTCCTGGAAAACCATTTTCGGCAATCTTTGGAGCCTTATTTCGTGAATTCTTAAAAGCTTCATTTCCACGACCACCACGACCACCTTTACAAATTAAATAAGTCTTTCCAATCTCATCCATATCACAAATAAATTCGTGGTTTTCTTCTAAAAAAACAACCGTTCCAATAGGAACATCAATATAAACATCTTCTGCTTTTCGGCCATACATGCTCTTAATATCACCTTTGCAACCATCCATGGCTTCAAAAGTTTTTGAATGTCTAAAGTTAACAAGAGTTGTCGTTGTTGCTGAGCATCTTAAATAAATACTTCCGCCACGACCGCCATTTCCACCGCTTGGACCGCCTAATGGTCTATTCTTTTCATGGATAAAAGCAATGGCACCATCGCCACCTTTTCCACTTCTTAATTCGATAATTACTCGATCAACAAATAAATTCATAATGATTGTTTCTTTAAAAGAAAACCACCTTTTTAACAGGTGGCTTTACTTACTTTTTTAATTCGTAAACGCTGACTCTCTTCTTGTCTTTGCCAACTCTTTCGAATTTGACATATCCAGCTTTAGTAGCGAATATTGTATCATCACTACCTTTTTTAGTATTAATTCCTGGATGGACACGAGTTCCACGTTGTCTATAAATAATTGCACCTGCTTTGCAAACTTGACCATCACCGAGTTTGGAACCTAATCTACGACCAGCACTATCACGGCCGTTCTTAGTACTACCAACACCTTTATGGGATGCAAAGAGTTGAATGTTAAGTTCAAATCTGAATTTCATAGTTATACTCACCTTTCCTTTTATAATTCTTTAATTACAATGTTATTAGAATATTTAGTTTCAAGGGTTTTCAATTGAGTAATGATTGTTTTAATAACGATATTATCGTCATTATTTGGCTTTTGCACCTTAACAACAACATCACCTGACTCAACATGCATTAAGTAATTTTTATCATCTTTGATTGCGTTTAATCCACCAATAACAATTGATGAAACACAAGCACAAACTAAGTCAATTCCATTACTTTTTTTATAATCAGCATGTCCCAAAACACTAAAATCTATAACATCACCATCAACAACATGATAATTTACTTTAATCATTATTGATTAATGGCTTCAATAGTTAAGCAAGTATAAGGTTGTCTATGACCAATTGTTCTATGGTAATTAGATTTTGATTTATACTTGTATACTTTAATCTTCTTGCTTAAGCCTTGTTTTTCAACTTTGGCAACGACTGTAGCACCCTTAATATAAGGATCGCCAGTCTTAATTGACTTATCGCCAACTAATAAAACTTTATCAAAAGTATATTTTGAACCAACTTCTACATCGAGTTTTTCGACATAAATCTTTTGGCCAACTTCAACTTTGATTTGTTTTCCGCCAGTTAAAATTATTGCGTACATATGTGTATTCCTCCTCTTTAAAAAATTACTCGCTATTAAGGTGAAAATTGAATTTCTTGGATACCTTTTTTAAGCGGTTGTAGCTAAATAGAGTTACAACGTAAGAATTATACATATATTTAGTACGAGTGTCAAACAAGAAAATACTTAAAATAACTAAAAAAACATCGGATTAGGAGTGTAAAATGCTACTTCCACGTAAATTGCCAACCACCAGGTAATTTAATCGTCGAAGATTTACTCATAAAAAGACGATAAACACAAACAGCAGTTATTGCAATAACCATAACAGCCATCACTGCTGCTATAGTAATCGCTTCACCAACTCGAATATTATCAAGTTCGCTATCAGTTAAGGCTACTCTATTCATACTTTTCCTCCTTTCACTAGGTAATGGGAGGGAATTATGAAAAATTATAAATTTTTTAATTTTTCTTCGATTTCTTTTTTCTGCTCCTTATATTTTTCGTACTTATCTTTTTCTAAATCTAGTTTAGCTTTAGGGGCTTTTGCAATAAAGTTTTTGTTGCTTAAAAGTGCTTCACTACGCTTAATTTCAGCATTCATTTGCATTAAATCTTTCATTAAATTATCTTTTAGTTCGTCCTTATTTATATTATCTAAAATATAAATAGTTAAATTTGATAAAACGATACTTGTTGAGTTTGGAACATCGTTTTTAACAATCTCTAAACTATTAGCAAATGAGAAACGATTAATATAATCAAATAATTCTTCAATATTTTTATCGCATTTAATTCTAATATCAACATGTGCATTTGGAGCAAGTTTATTATTAACTTTATAAGTTCTAATCGCATTAATTATTGAATTTAATGTTTCGCCTTTTTCTTCACATGATTTAAAAACAAGTTTCTTATCGTATTCTGGATAAGATTCAAGCATAATTGATTCTTTTTTATTTGGAAGATTTTGGTAAATTTCTTCAGTTATAAATGGCGAGAATGGATAAATCATCATTACGACAGCTTTTAAAACCTTAAGTAACGTGAAATAAACGCCTTCTTTATAGTATTTTTCGCTATTTAAACTAACTTTTGTCATTTCGATATAGAAAGAACAGAAGTCATCATAAACAAAGTTATATAAAACACTAGAGGCAATTCCATACTCATATTTATCCATAGACTTAGTAACTTTTTGAATCGTTTGTTCGAGTTTTGAAAGAATAAATTTATCGACTGTGCCGAGCTTTTTAATATCAATCTTAGTTTCGTTATAATCTTCAGGAATATTCATTAATATGTAACGTGCACTATTCCAAATCTTATTTAAATAGTTTTGGCAAGATCTGACCTTTTCTTCTGAATAACGCATATCTTGTCCTGGAGCTGCAGTTGTTGCTAAGAAATAACGTAAACTATCTACACCATATTTATCAATAACATCGAATGGGTCGATACCATTTCCTAATGATTTGGACATCTTGCGACCTTGCGAATCACGGACTAAACCATGAATAACAATGTGCTTGAATGGTGTTTTATTAGTAAAATGCAATCCTTGGAAGTACATTCTAGCCACCCAAAAGAAAATAATATCGTATCCGGTAGACATACAATCTAAAGGATAATAACGTTCTAAATCCTTAGTTCTTTCAGGCCAACCCATAGTTCCAAAAGTCCATAAAGCACTTGAAAACCATGTATCTAGTACGTCTTCATCTTGAACCCAATTTCCACTATTATCAGGTATTTTATCGCTTACTAGTAGTTTATTAGTAGTTTCATTGTAATATACTGGTATTCTATGGCCCCACCATAATTGTCTACTTATACACCAATCATCACAATTAGACATCCAACGCTCAAGAACTTTTTCAAATCTCTTAGGATAGAAAATAGCTTTATCAGCGGATTTTTGTTGTTTAAGAACTGCATCAGCTAATGGTTTCATTTTAACAAACCATTGCTTAGATAATATTGGTTCAACTACTGCATCACTTCTTTCAGAATGGCCAACTTGGTGAATCATATCTTCAATTTTTACAAGATTGCCATCTTTTTTAATATTCTCTAAAAGTAATTCTCTACAATCATATCTATCCATACCAGCATATTTGCCAGTGTTTTCAGCCATAGTTCCATCAACATTCATAATAATAGGATGTGGTAAATTGTATTTTTGTCCAATAATCCAATCGTTTGGATCATGAGCAGGCGTGCATTTCATAGCACCAGTTCCGAACTTAATATCAACATATTCATCGGCGATAACAGGAAGTTCTTCACCATTTGCTGGGTTTATTACTTTTCTACCAATGCACTTCTTATATCGTTTATCGTTTGGATTAACGCAAATACAAGAATCGCCAAACATTGTTTCAGGTCTAGTTGTTGCAATTGTTAAGAATTCATCCTTGTTATCTACAAATACATATTTAAAATAATAAAAACTTCCTTTATCCTCTTTATATATAACTTCAATATTGCTAAGAGCGGTCTTCATTTTTGGATCCCAATTAACAATTCTTTCGCCTCTATAAATTAATCCTTCATCATAAAGTTGTTTAAAAACTGTATAAACAACTTTTGAAAAACCTTCATCTAAGGTGAATCTTTCGCGAGAATAATCAAGCATTAAACCGGTTTTAGCCCATTGTTCATGAATGATTTTACTATACTCATCCTTCCATGCATATGCTTGTTGCATGAATGCTTCTCTACCTATTTTAAAACGAGAAGTACCCATCTCAGCTAATCTTTTATCTACCTTAGCTTGTGTAGCAATGCCTGCATGATCGCATCCAGGTAAATATAAAACATCAAAGCCTTTAGCCTTTTTATATCTACAAGTTATATCTTGAATTGTGGTATCGAGCGTATGGCCAATATGTAGTTTTCCAGTAACATTTGGAGGAGGAATAACCATAGAAAATTTTTCTTTACTAACATCTCCTGCAGTAAAGTATCCCTTGTTCTTCCAATTCTCATATTTAACTTCTTCAACTTTTTTAAAGTCATAACGTGTTTCTAATGCCATAAAACTCTCCTATTTCAATTCACTATCTATCTTATTTTTAAGACCAATCAAACTTTTCTTATCTTTAATACTAACCATTAAAACCGAATTGTTGGCATCCTGTCCAAACTTTTGAACAAGATTTTTTATAATTTGTGCTTTGCCACTTTGATTAAGTTTATCACATTTAGTCATGACAAGAACATAATGATAACCAGTCTCTTTAACATAATTATAAAAATCCAAATCATCATCGCTAGGTTCATGGCGACTATCAAGCAAGAAAACAATTAATTTCAAATATTTGTTATCAGTGAAATAGTCTTCAATCATTTTTCCATAAAACTCATAATCAACATCTTTTTTACGACTAAATCCATATCCTGGACAATCTACAAAATAGAATTTATCTTCAACAATATAATAGTTTAAAAGACGAGTATGACCAGGTTTATTTGATGTGAAGGCAAGATTTTTTTGATTGACTAAGGAATTTAATAAACTTGATTTTCCAACATTACTTTTTCCAACAAAAATCACTTCCTGGAGTCTTTTCTCAGGAAGTGATTTAACCCCATCACATGATTTAATAAAAACCGCCTTGCTAAAATAATAATCAGCCATATTATTCTCCGCCAAAGACAATTTTATAGGCATCATCAACGCATGTCATATATTCAATCTTCAAATTATCTTGGACTTCTTTTGGAAGTTCACTAACATTATTTTTATTCTTAATTGGAACAATTATCATCTTTATTCCACTTCTTAAAGCGGCTAAAGATTTTTCTCTTAAACCACCGATAGGAAGAGCGTTACCTCTTAAAGTAACTTCACCAGTCATAGCAATATCACCACTAACAGGTTTATTCTTTAAACTTGAAATAATAGCAATTGTAATTGCAACACCAGCTGATGGACCATCTTTTGGAACAGCACCTTCTGGTACGTGTACATGAATATCATTCTTATCAAAAATACTAGAATCAATGTCGTATTTCTTGGCATTACTACGAACATAATCAAGTGCAATAGAACATGATTCTTTCATAACATCACCTAATTTTCCAGTTAAAACAAGATTGCCTTTTCCTGGGAAGTAAGTGACTTCAATTGGGAGAATATCTCCACCATACTCAGTATAAGCAAGACCAGTTACAACACCAACTTGACTGCCTTTTTCTTTCTGAGTACTGTCAAAAATCTCAATACCAAGATATGTTTTTACATCATGAGGTTTAATTTCAATAGATGTAAACTTTTTATTGATAATATCAACGCAAACTTTTCGACAAATACTATTAATTAATCTTTCGAGTTCCCGAACACCGGATTCTCTAGTGTATCTTTCAATCATAAAATCAATAGAACTATCGGTAAACGTAATAACCTCATCAGTTAATCCATTATTCTTAATTGCTTTTTCAACCAAGTGTTCTTTAGCAATATGTAATTTTTCAATTGCTGTATAACTATTTAATTCGATTAATTCGAGACGATCAAGTAAAGGAGCTGGAATATTTTCAAGATAGTTTGCCGTACAAATAAAGAGAACATTTGATAAATCAAAAGGTTCTTCAATAAAGTTATCAGTAAATTCTTTATTTTGTTCTGGATCAAGAACTTCAAGTAAAGCACTTGCAGGATTTCCATGATAAGACTTATCGAGTTTATCGATTTCATCAAGCAAAAATACAGGATTGTTCGTCTTTGCACGTTTTAATCCTTGAATAATTCTTCCTGGAGCACTACCAACATAAGTTCGTTTAAATCCACGAATTTCAGCCTCATCGCTTATGCCACCTAAACTAGATTTAACAAAGTTTCGTCCAAGCGCACGCGCTATAGATTTAGCTAAACTTGTTTTACCAGTTCCTGGAGGTCCATAAAAACAAAGGATAGGAGCTTTTAAATTGCCTGTCATTTGTTTAACGGCTAAATATTCAAGAATTCTCTTCTTTGGCTTTTCAAGACCATAATGATCTTCATCAAGAATCTTTTCAACATCCTTTAAATTATTATTGTCTTTAGTCTCTTTTGACCATGGTAAGCTTAAAAGTAAGTCAATATAAGTACGAATAAGACTAGATTCAAGCGAACCTTGAGGAAGCATTTCATACTTCTTCATTTCATCTTTAACTTTAGTCTTAATATTATCGGGATAATCACCCTTTTCAACTTTATCAATAATATGGTCAGGATCAGAATCATCATCGCCTTCACCTAACTCTTTCTTAATGGCTTTAAGTTTTTCTCTTAAGAAATATTCTTTTTGACTCTTTTCGGCTGAATCACGAACTTCATTTTGAATCTTTTGTTCAATTTCAGCGTCTTTAACAAGAGCCTTACAAATAATAATAAGTTTTAATAAACGGTCATTAGTATCTTTAGCTTCAAGAAGTTCTTCTTTTTGTTCAAGCGAACAATTAACATTCATACTTAAAAGATATGAAACTTCAGTTGCACTAATACCTTTAGTCAATCTATTAACAACATCTTTTGCATTTGATTCTAAAAGGACTGCTCCTTGGAATTTTTGCAATACATCAAACAAATTTTTAATTATCAGTTCTTCTTCTTTTGGATCTCCACTAACTTCAGGATAGATGATAGCATCGCAAAATATTGTTTCATTGAGTAAAGAATAATTTGAAATCTTTACACGATCAATAGCAACAAGTTTTGCTTTTAAACCACCCTTTACAGGTCCAACTTGAGAAATCCTACAAACCGTACCGACACTAAAAAGATCATCTAAGCCGTCAATTTGGTCTTTAGATGGATCTTTTTGTGAAACAATTAAAACATACGAATCATAGGTTGTTTGGGAATTATTTACAGCGTTGAGTGAAATTTTGCGCTCTATATATATAGTATCTGATTGACCAGGGAATAATATAAATCCTCTAGTAACAAGAACTGGTAGATTAAAAGGAACGTTTTGTTCAAACTTCATTCGATAACCTCCTTAGCAACTATAATTACTTAGCTGCTTTTTTATCTTCAGTTTTCTTTGAATCTGCTTTTTTAGCAGCAGGTTTTTCTTCTTTAGTATTGTTAGCAATAACAAATTTTTCAATCTTGCCTTGAATAAGTTGTTCTCTTAATTTGCTTTCTTGTGGTTTTAAAGCTTTTTCAACTTCTTCTACTTTCATACCATAAGTCTTAGCAAGGTTAGCATAGTAATCTTGAATTTCATTTGGAGCAACAACTAATTTTTCAACTTCACCAATCTTATTTAAGACTAAGAATTGAGTTAATCTAGCTTTAGCTTCTGATTGGAATTGTTCTTCAAGTTGAGCATCATTTAAACCAGTAATCTCTTTATATTGATCAAAACTTAAACCATTTTGTTGGATTTGATTAACCATATCTTTCTTAACAGCTGCTGTTTCGCTTGCAATAACTTGTGGAGCAACAACAACTTTAGCGTCATCAACAATAGCTTTTAAGATATCGTTGAATTGCTTATCTTTAGCTTGAGAAACTTTTTTGTTATTAATGTCATCTTTAACATGCTTTTCAAGAGTCTTAACATCAGTAACACCAGGTAAATTTAAACCTTTTGCGAAATCATCGGTAATTTCTGGATATTTCTTAGTTTTAACTTCATGAACCATACAGACAAATTTAGCTTTCTTACCAGCTAATTCTTTAACATAGTGTTCAGGGAAGGTAACTTCAACATCAACTTTTGATTCTGGTTTAGCACCGATTAATTGGTCTTCAAAACCAGGAATAAATGAATTGCTTCCAAGGACAAGGGAGTAGTTATCACTGCTTCCGCCTTCGAATTCTTTTCCATCAACATAACCTTTGAAATCCATAACAACTGTATCACCCTTAGCAGCTGGAGCATCAGTTTTAAGGACCCATTCAGCGTTTTGTTCTCTTAAGTGATCAACACCTTCTTTAACATCTTCATCACTAACACTGACTTTTTCTAGAGGAACATTGATACCTTTATACTTTCCAAGAGTAACTTCTGGGAAGCAAACGATTGTAAAAACAACCTCTAATTCAGTTGGACTAACTTTAGTTGGTCTAACATCTGGTCTATAGAAAACATTTAATTTATGTTCACTAACAACATCGCTAAACATCTTTGGAAGAACAATGTTCATAGCTTCTTCAAACATTTGTCCGCCGGAAATTCTTTCTTTAGCAAGATTAAGAGGGGCTTTACCCTTTCTAAAACCTTTAACTTGGACACCTTCTGCTAATTTTGCATATGCTTTATCTTGAGCATTGGTCCAATCTTTACCACCAATAGAGGCAGTAACTTAATAAACAGCATTTCCCTTATCAATTAATTTTGTAGCCATATTTAAAAAACTTCTCCTTATTCATTTGCGTACGATTAAAATTATATATTAGATTAAAATCTAATACAACAAAAAAGCATGGTAATTTTAAACTTAAAACTCTTCTAATATTCGCTTTCAATTATAGCGACTATATCGGAATATTTATCCATTTTATTTTTAGTAATATTTAGTTCTTTATAATAGTTATCATCATTTAAACTTACGCTATACATTTTACAAGCTGATTTTATTAAGGCGCCAATGAAACTATCGAGATCATTTTCTTCGATTTCATCAGGTAAACAATAAATAAAAGCTGGTCTAGCGATAACTGAAACATAGTTAAATATGCTTATATTTTTTTCAGTCATACTCATCTCTTTTAACTTAGAGCTTAGAAGCTTTTCAAATGAAGAAACATATGTGTAATAATCTCCGGGAATTATCGAGTAATATCGATTTTTTTTCTTAAATGTTATCCTCTTATTTACTTTCGCATACATGGCATATTCAAGCAATAAAGAATAACTAGAATCAAAAGACATGTTTGTTTCGAGATAATTAACAACAACATCCTTGCAGGAAACACCTTGAGACTCTAATTCAAAAAGTTTTTTGATAGCATAAAGCTTTTCTTCTTTCACACCACTACTCAGCATTTCTTTAATATTATTTATGCTTGCGTCCTTATTTGGGTCAGATTGTTCAAAGTATTCTTTAAGTTGTTTTAAGTACTCGTCCATGCCATTTAAGTATTCTTCAGTTTTTTGATTAACATAAGGTAAACTCTTGAAATGCTCCTTTTCTTTTTCTAAATCATCGTATCTTTTAAAATAAATCAACAAAAAGAAAAGAGCTTTACTACTACTAATTAAATCCCATTTTTCTACTTTTTCTCTACTTTTGTAGTATTCATTTAATGCTTCCTCGTATTTATAGGTAGCTTCCAAACTCAAAATATTAAAAAGAAGATCTTCGGCATCATTTACATCAATTTGTTCGGCTAAAATGCTTTCATATAAGCCTTTTTCAAAAAGTTCTTTTATTTTTTTACTCATCTTATAAACCTCGTATTTTATTATATAGTTCAATCGCTACTTTTGCAGGAATAATTTGCTTTAATTCAGCAATTGAAGCATTTTTTAAATCATTTATTGTTGGATAGGCTTTATTTAAAAGTTCACATCTTTTTAATCCTAAACCATCGATTCCATCGTAAACATTCTTATACATCGATTTATTTCTTTGGTTTCTATGGGAACTGATTGCGAATCTATGAACCTCGTCTTGCATCCTTGTTAACATAAAGAATAAAGGCTTATTGTCATCCAAATTTATCACTTCACCATTTGAATTCATAAGAGAATTTGTTCGATGCTTGTCACTTTTTACCAATCCTGCAAGGTTAATTTTAAGCGATAGTTTATCTAGCACTTCTTTTACTACATTTATTTGTTCTAAACCACCATCAAGCAATATAAGATCAGGATAATCTTGACCTTCTTCTTTCAATCTTGAGTACCTTCTAAAAATTACTTCACGCATGCTTGATAAGTCATCTTTTTTGTTTTGTGATTCAATGTTGAATTTTCGATACATCTTTTTGTTAGGTTCACCGTTAATGAAACAAACCATTGCTCCTATAGCGTTTGTTCCTTGAAGATGAGAATTATCAAATAACTCGATTCTAAATGGAGTCTTGATTTTAAGCAAATTGCCTAAAGATTCAAGAATTTCTAACTTATCATCCTCTAATCTTGCGCTCATAAAATGCTCATCTAATCCTTCTTTTGCATTAATTTGAGCAATTGAAATTAGATCATATAATTTCCCTTTTGTTGGATTTAATACATTAGTATCGATGGCTCCATCTAACAATTCTTTTACTTCACTATTTCCAACAACAACTTCTTTAGGAAGAGAATTATATTGATAATATTGAAATATCATGTCGCTAACAAAATCATCAATTTCTCCGATTAATTCATAGACATAACTTCTTTTTGAAATCAATATACCTTTTCGAACAATTAAAATAGCAAGACAAAGATAGCCTTCACGAATATTATAGGCAAAAACATCGGCATTATCGTTATTTAATAGTTCTACATCTTGTTTATCATTGATATGATTTAAACTATCAAGAATCTTCTTATATTCTTCTGCATTTTCATAATCTAGGTTGTCACTATAAGTTTTTATTCTTGCCTTAACATCATTAACTAGACTTTTATTATCGCCTTTTAAAAATTTACGAATATTCTCGATAATTTCATCGTATTGTTCTTTCTTAATCTTGTTAATGCATGGAGCTAAACATTGACCCATATGATAATACAAACAAGCTTCATTAGGAACGTTTCTACACTTTCTTAATGGGTAAAACTTATTTAAAATATTTATCATTTCATAAGCATTTGTAGATTCAGGAAAAGGTCCAAAGTATTCACATCTTTTATCATTTACATTTCTAGCAATTGATATATATGGATCCTTAACTTTATGAATAGCTATATATGGATAATGCTTATCATCTTTAAGCAAAATATTATATCTAGGAAGATGCTTTTGAATTAGATTCATTTCCAAAATAAATGCTTCTTTTTCTGTGTTTGTAATAATTATTTCAAAATGGTCAACATGAAAAACCATTGCTGCAGTCTTGCCAGTATGAGGCCTTGTAAAATATTGAGTTACCCTATTTTTTAGGTTTTTAGCTTTGCCAATATAAATGATTTTATCATCGATGTCATGCATTAAATAACATCCTGGTTTATTAGGAAGTAAATTTATTTCATTTTGTAATCTTTCGTTCATTTTAAAGTAACAATCGTTGCTCCTGTGCCACCTTCTACATCGTCTCCAAGTTTAAACGAATCAACATATTTTAAAGTTTTTAAATGTTCATGAATCGCATTTCGAAGTTGTCCACTACCATAACCATGAATAATTTTAACAACATGTAAACCACGACTATAACAATCACTAAGATATTTGTCTAATGTGCTTAATCCTTCATCTATATGATATCCAACTAAATTTAAAGAAGAACTAAGACTTTTTTTACCAAAAATCATTCTATCAACATCAATTTGAGGTTGTTTATAAGTTGATGGTGCCGCTATTTTTTCACATTTATCGATATCTGTTTTTAAGGAAAAACCATCATGAGTAACAATAGTAACTTTTTTCCCATCAAGACGTGTTACCTTTCCTTGAACATCCAAACTCTTGATATCAACATAATCATTAAGTTCAATTTTCTCAATCTTTTTATTTGTGATTGATAAATTGTTAATCCTATCGATATATTCCTGACTATTCTTTTTATTCGAAGCCTTAAATTCATCAACAATATCATCGATTTCATCAATTTTTGAATCCATATAATCATCAAAATCAGATATTTTCTTATCCTTTAGTTTTGCTTCTCGATCATCTAAAGTTTTTTGTTTCTTGCTTAAATCAGCAGAGAGAGAATTTAGTTCTTTTCTTTTATCCTCAAGTTGAATATTCTTTTCATGAATTGTTCTTTCTTTATCTTCTAATAATTGAAGTTTTCTATCGTCATTATCGATATAATTTTGATTATATATAGCTTGAGCCCTATCAACAATTGAATCATTTAAGCCATATTTTTTTGCAATAGCAAAACCATAACTCTTACCGCTTACATCATAAATAATTCTAAAGGTTGGTTCGATATTCTTCTCATCAAAAATAAACGACGCACTCAAAACATTTTTGTTAGTTAGGCCAAATTGTTTAAGTAAAGTATAATGCGAAGTTATCATTGTTAAGCATTTTCTATTAAGTAAAAATTCAACAACAGCCATGCTAAGTGCTTCTCCTTCTTTTGGATCTGTTCCATTACCTAATTCGTCTATAACTACTAAATCTTTACTAGATATATACTTTAATAATACTGAAAGAATCGAAATATGAGCACTAAATGTTGAAAGGTTATTTTCAATTGATTGACTATCACCAATATCAACATAGATTTTCCTAAAGAATCCAATACCGCTATTTTGAGCTGCGGATATTGGAAGACCAAGCTTAGTCATATATGCTAAAATAGAAACTGTTTTTAATGCGATTGTTTTTCCACCAGCATTAGGACCACTAATTAACATTAATGTTTTATCATTACCAAAAGAAAAATCATTAGCAACTACAGTCTTTTGGTCTAATAATGGATGTCTTGCCATGTATAATCGTATTTCTTGTTTATCTAATAAAATAGGCACTACACCATCAATTTCTGCACAATAATGAGCTTTAGATGATAAGAAATCTAAATAACCAATAACTTGATCATTAAGTTCAAGCATTCCTTCATCTCTAACTACTAAATCTGTTAATTCTTTTAATATTCTAGTTACTTCTTCTTTTTCTTGAATCTCTAAGACATGTTTTGAATTTTCTAAATTAACAATTTCAAGTGGTTCAATAAATGTAGTTTGTCCACTATCACTAATATCTAAAACTAAGCCATCAACGCTACTTTTTAAAGAAGAGTTGATTGGTAAAACAAAAACACCATCACGCATAACAAAGTTATCGCCAGATAAATAATCTTTATAAGTAATTAAAAGCTTTGTAATAGAACTCTTGATTTCTCTCTCGCTACGAAATAAATTCTTTCTAATAGAGTTTAATTTAGGAGAAGCATTATCAGACACAGTATTATCAACAGTAATAACATTATTTATTTTTTGGTAAAGCGGTTCATCAAATTTAAGTTTAATGAATTCTTTTGATAATAATAAAGGTGGTTCCGTTAATTTTTGATAAAATTTTATTATTTCTTTTGAAGATAAAAGAACCTCTTTTATATCATTTAGCTTCTTTTCATCAAAAACATCACCTTTTTTGGCTTTTTTGATCTCTTCTTCAATATTAATATGATTATTAATTGGTAAATCGTTATATTTATTAGTTATGTCTATCATCTCAGACAATTTGTTGAGTTCAAGCTTACATTCATCAGCGGTTTCAAAAACATCAAGATTATCTAATATAGATAAGCCTTTTGGAGTCTTAATATATCTTTTAATATGTTCAATAACCTTGTCAATTTCAAGGATTTGTCGTACTGAATTCATAAATCTTATATTAGCATAAATAGGGGTTTAATGGTATAATTTCAATAATGATAACAATAAAAGTTGATGAGACTACTCTCAAAGAAATCGAGAATGATTTCAAGGATAAAATAGTCCAAAGAAATATTGGATATATTTTATTTGTAATTAAAACCGAAACCAATATTATTACAGCTTTCTATAATAAAAAAGGTGTTGCTTTTAAAGTGACAATTCAAGGAGATAAAGCTCTTGAATTAGCTGAAAAATATTCTAAAGGCGCATTATTAATTCCAAAGAAAGAGAAGATTGTTAAAGAATCTCCTTACTATATTGATGTTGATCAACAAATTGGTAGCGATGAAGTTGGAACTGGGGATTTCTTAGGCCCTATCGTTGTTTGTGCTGCTTATTGCGACCATGAAACTATGAAATTAATTGATAAGTATGGGATTAAAGATAGCAAAAAATTTAATGACCAACAAATTATGAAAGTTGTTCCACTACTTTTAAAGAAAGTTTTTTACGAATATAAAATATTAAGCAACGACCGCTATAATAGTGCTGTCAAAAATGGTTTTAACATGGTCAAAATTAAATGCATTTTACATAATCACGTCTTATCTAAATTGCATTCAAGATTCCCTTATGTCAGAAATGTTTATATTGATCAATTCACTCCTAAAGAAAATTATTTTGAATACCTTAAAGATGTCCCACATATTGAAGATGGTCTTGTATTTCGTGAAAAAGGTGAGAGTTATTTCCCAAGTGTGGCTTTAGGAAGTTGCATTGCACGTTACTATTTCTTAGAAGAAATGGCTTTTGAATCTAAAAAATTAGGAATGAAAATTCCTTTTGGAGCTGGTGCTCAAGTTAATGAGTTTAGCAAAGTATATATTGAGAAGTATGGTCTTGAAGCTTTTTCAAAGATTTGCAAACAAAACTTTAAAAATTATCAAGAATTAACCGAATTAAAATTACTTTAGTTTGTTCAATACATCAGTAAAATATTGAGGAAGAGGCGAGGTAAAACTCATCTCTTTTTTTGTTGTTGGATGAATAAAAGATAAACGATAAGCATGCAGTAATTGACCATTATTGTAGATTCCACAATTATTCTTACCATATAAAGGATCACCAATTACTGGATGATGAATAAATTCCATATGAACTCTTATTTGGTGAGTTCTTCCAGTTTCAAGTCGGCAATCAAGTAAAGTGTATTTCTCATAACGTTTTACAACTGTAAAATGAGTAACGGATGGTTTACCATTTATTGGGTCCACTGCCATCTTTTTACGATTTTCTTTGCTACGACAGATGGGTCCAATAATCTTCCCGTCATCTTCTTCAATTCTACCAAGAACTAATGCGTAATACTCACGATGCATCGTATGATCTTTAAGTTGTTTAGCAATAAAAGCATGAGCAAAATTGTTTTTACAAACCAAAAGAAGACCACTTGTGTCTTTATCAATTCGATGAACAATGCCAACTCTCTCTAAGCCATTTAAATTAGAAAGCTCCTTATGCTCATAAACAAGAGCATTAACAAGCGTATCGTCATGATGTCCATCTCCAGGATGAACAACTAATCCTTTTGGTTTATTAATAACGATTATATCGTCATCTTCGTATAAAATATCTAATTTAAAATTATATGGTTTAATAGTTTCATCAAGTTTTTCTTCAACAAAATCAACGGATATCTTGTCGTTTGGTTTAATCTTATATGAAGGAGAAATTACTTTATCGTTTACTAAAACTTTTTCTTCTTTAATCAAGTTACTAAAATGAGCTCTTGAATATTTTGATTCCTTAAGAGTTAGATATTTATCGATTCGTAATGAACTTTCTTCAGCACTAACAACATAGTTTTTAATCATTACTTTTCATCCTTTTTAGGTGATTTTTTCTTTAAATCATCTCTAATCATCTCGACCACTTCATAAACAATTAATAAAAATATTCCAACACAAAGGCAACTATCGGCAAAATTAAATATTCCAAAGTTTGGAATTATTGGCGTAATATCAATAAAATCAATAACACCTTTAGCATAAATTGTTGGTAAATTTGTCATGAATGAAAATGTTCGATCTATTAAATTACCAACATCACCAGCTAAAATAACCATCATAATAGCCTTTAAAAACTTTGTTAAAGTCTTTTGCTTTTTAATAAAATAGACAATGATAAAAATTGCAACTGCATAACTTGCAAAACAAAGCAAGATTCTTGCAACCATGTTATCTCCACCAGCACCAAAGGCAGCACCAGTATTAAATGTTAAAGTTAATTGAAATAACCATTCAAAACCAGAAACTTTAACAGTTGTTTGATAAGGAAGATTGTAATAAGCCGCAACTTTAGTAAGAACATCAATCACAAAAAGAATGACTGCAAGCCAAATAAAAGATTCAAAGCATTGTTTTAAAATGCTCTTTTTTGGTTCTGTTTCTTTGTTCTCTTCTGGTTTTTTTACTTCTTGAGGGCTTGTTGGCATCTGTGACATACATGTGCTCCTTCTACTTCATTTATATCTTTTTCATCAAAATAATTCCAGCATCTATCGCATTTCACACCTTTATGATGTAAAACTTGAATAATTGCAAGCTCGCCTTTATAACCAGATCTTTGTTTTAAGTTGAAATGTACTTCACTAACAATAAGAATTTCAGCTAAAGCTTTTTCGGAAACGTGATTTAAAAAATACATTCTTACACTATCCTTCTTAAAATGAATATCAACAACTGCTTCTTGAGAAGAATGAATATCATTTGTATTACGTCTTTCTTCAATTGCTTTTAAAGCTTCATCTCTTAAGGCAAGAACGTTCATGCTATATTCAGCTAATAAAGCGTGATCAATTTCTTCAACATAAGCTGGATAATCATATAATTGAACATTATCTTTTGTTCTTAATGGATAATTCTTATTAACTTCATCCATAGTGAAAGGTAGGATTGGATTCAATAATCGCATCAAAGTATAGACGACGGATGCAAAAACTGTTTGGATTTGTCTTCGACGTAAACTGTGCTTTTCATCGCAATATAGTGAATCTTTAGTAATATCTAAGTAGAATGAAGATAAATCATCACTAACAAATTTGAATAAATCATTCATAGCATTAATAAAATCAAACTGATTGAAATTATTAATAAAACTATTAGAAACTTGATGTAATCTTTGGATGATAAATTGATCAGTAACCGTTAATTTGTCATATTCAACAATATCTTCTTCTTTAAATACATCATCTACACTGCCATTAGTTAAATTTGAAAGCATGAACTTGAAAGTATTACGAATTTTACGATAACCTTCGATGTTTTGCTTTACTAGATTTTCACTTAAACGAACATCTTGTTGATAATCAGTTGTCGCAACCCATAATCTTAAAATATCTGCGCCATAAACATTAGCAATCTTAATTGGATCAATTCCATTTCCTAAAGATTTGGACATTTTTTCCCAATTTTCATCTAAAACATAGCCATGGGAGACGACATTTTTATATGGAGCAATACCTTTACAAGCAACCGAAATAATAAGCGAACTATTAAACCATCCACGATATTGATCGCTACCTTCAAGATATAAATCACAAGGATAATCAAGATTTCTCTCTAATAAAACGCCTTCAAAACTTGAACCACTATCAAACCAAACATCCATAATATCTTTTTCTTTTCTAAAGATACCATTTGGTGAATGTTCATTTTTATAACCATCTGGAAGAAGTTCACGTTCAGTTTTTAAATACCAAGCATTACTACCTTCTTCTCTAAATACTTTTTCAATCTTATCGAAAACTGCTTTATCAATAATTGGTGTTCCATCTTCACAATATATAATAGGAAGAGGTACTCCCCATACTCTTTGACGACTAATGCACCAATCATTACGATCAATAATCATATTTCTCATTCTTTGGCGTCCCCAATCAGGTGTCCAATTAACGCTATCAATCGCTTGTAATAAATCTTTACGAATTGGTTCAATGGAGCAGAACCATTGAGGAGTTGCTCTAAAAATAACTGGTTTATGAGTTCGCCAATCATGAGGATAACTATGGATTAAATCCTCTTCTTTTAATAAGCAATTATTTTCTTTAAGAATATCTAAAACAACTTTATTTGCATCTTCATAGAATAATCCAGCTAAACGTGGACCACAATCTTCAGTAAGTTTTCCATGTTCATCAACTGGGCAATATGGTTTAATTCCATATTTTAAACAAGCATTATAGTCATCTTCACCATGGCCTGGAGCAATATGAACTACACCAGTACCATCGGTATTTGTGACATAATCAGCATTAATAACTACACTATCACGATCATAGAATGGATGCTTACAAACAACGCCTTCAAGTTCTTTTCCAGTAAATTCTTTAATTAATTTACATTCAGTAAATCCAAGTTTCTCACTTAGTTTATCTTTTAATTCGCTTAAGAAAATAAATTTTCCTAAATTTGTTTCAAATAAACCATATAAAAACTTAGGATGGGTACAAATTGCTAAGTTAGCAGGTAAAGTCCAAGGGGTAGTTGTCCAGATTACAAATTTTGCATCATTTGGAACAACGTTTTTCCCATCTCTAACACTAAAAGCAACATAAACCGTAAAAGCTTTTACATCATGATATTCAATTTCAGCTTCTGCTAAAGCAGATTCGCTCGATGGTGACCAATAAACTGGTTTTAATCCTTTATAGATTAATCCCTTAAGAGCCATCGTTGCAAAACAATGAATCTCATTTGCTTCATATTCTTTTTGAAGAGTTAAATATGGATGATCATAATCACCTAAAATACCAAGTCTACGGATAGATTCTTTTTGTCTTTCAACTTGTTTTAAAGCATATTCTTCGCACTTTTGTCTAAATTCAGGAATTGGAGTTGTCTTTCGATTTACACCATTTTTTGTTACTTGGTTTTCAATTGGTAGACCATGGGTATCCCAACCAAAAACAAAAGGAGTTCGATATCCTGACATATTTTTATAGCGAACAACAAAATCTTTTAATACTCTATTAAGCATATGTCCACAATGCATCGCACCATTAGCATATGGAGGTCCATCATGAAGAAGATAATCACCTAAATTTCGATCTTCTTGCATATGATTATAAATATCAGCATTTTTCCAATCTTCGACAAGTTTTGGTTCTTTTTGATTCAAATTACCTCGCATCTCGAAATTGCTTTTTCCCATTAATAAACTTTCTTTTAGTTCCATAAATATCTCCTTAAATATAAAAAGTCCTTAGAAATTAATCTAAGGACGTTAATAACGCGGTACCACCTTAGTTATATGAATAAAATTCATATCACTTTCATCTTCCAAAATTAATCTTTTTCAAAGTGATTTTTTGTTTATTTTATTAAGATTTTTCACCAAATCAATCTTTCTCTAAAATAACAATAAACAAAACGTGTCTTTTACTTACAACATATAATATTAAATCTTTAAAACTTAATCAATTATTTTCCATTAAGGAAGTTTGGAATAATGTCTTCCATTGCATCTTCGGTACTAGTTTCTTCTTCACTAGGTTCTTCAACTGTAGCATTTGGATCAACTTCGCCTTCAGTTTCTTCGTTAGTTTCAAGAGCATTTTCAGCATCAGTTCCATCTTTTTCATCATTAAGCAATGGAGTGTTATCAATATTCTTATCAGCTTCTTTACGTAATAATGTTGAAGAATCAAGTTTTTCAGTACGACTGAAATCAATATCAGTATCAAAGTCACCAGCAATAATCGAAACCATGATTTGGTCGGTTAATTGATCATTAATAGCAACACCAAACTTAAGATCTATACGACCACCAGATTGTTCAACGATATGTTCAACACAATCTTGGCATTCATACAAACTAACTTGAGGACCACAAGTAATGTGGCAAATAGCTTTTCTTGCACCTTTAATTGATTGTTCAATTAATGGAGAATTTAAAGCACTTAAAGCAGCATCTTCACTACGGTTTTCGCCTTCACCAGTACCAAAACCAATAAGAGCGATTCCACTATCTTTTAATGTATTACGAACATCAGCAAAATCAAGATTAATAATAGCTGGAGTAAGAATTAAATCAGTAACAGTTTGGACTGATTGAGCCAAAACTTTATCAGATTCACTAAATGCTTGACCAACAGGTAAATTACCAGCATCCATCAATAATTTATCATTAGAAACAACGATTAATGCATCACAATTTGCTTTTAAGTTATTTAAACCTTCGACACTTAATGCAAGTTTTTTTGTTCCTTCAAAAGTAAATGGACGAGTAACAATTCCTATTGTTAATGCGCCAGCATCTTTTGCGGCTTTAGCAATAATAGGAGCAGCACCTGTACCAGTTCCACCACCCATACCAGCAGCAATAAAGACCATATTGCAACCTTCAACTATTTGTTTAATATCTTCAATAGATGCTTCAGCAGCTTTTGCACCAACACTTGGATCACCGCCAGCACCTAAACCATTTGTTAACTCTTCACCAAGAATTAATCTATTAGGAGCTTTGCTTAAAGATAAGGCTTGCTTATCAGTATTAGCAACATAAAACGAAACATTAGTAATGTTATCATCAATCATTCTGTTAACAGCATTGTTACCAGCGCCACCAACACCAATTACGGCAATCTTAGCTACTGGTTCAAAATTATCTAAATCTTCATTCATGCTCTAAAGCCTCCTATAACTCATCCTTAGTTTCACTATAATCATCTTTTTTATCATCTTCACGTTTAATCTCTTTAATTCTTCCTTTAATATCATCCTCAAGAGTTCCTCTATAAGATGAAGAAAGCAAGATAGCACCAGCACAATTAACAAAACAAGTATCTTGAATTCCAATATTTGGTAATATTGGGAAATTGCATGAATAATTGTTTAGGAATTTAATCAAATAATTCTTAAAACCATTGATCTTAAAGTTTTCACCAATAAAAACAAGATTTAAATTATTCATAATATCTTTATATTCAGACATTAATTTTGTTAAACATTCATTGAATTTAGTTAGATAATCTTGGAAATACTTCACAACTATTGCATTTAAGTCATCAAGATAAAAACTGACTGGTTTGTTATTAATTGTACTTGTAACAATTGCTGGATTTAAAATTGATTTTCGACCATCATAACCATAAATATTAACAAGTTCTTCTGCATCCGCATGTAATAAATTGAAACTACCTGCGACAGCATCAACTAGATCATCAAAACCGAATGAAAAGAAACTTGATGCATAAACAACATTATTACCAACAAATGATAAACTGGTAGATTTTCTACCACTATCAACTAAAACATAAGTATTTAATGTGTATTTATAAGCTTTAAATAATTGAGATGCACCGATTGGAGCAATAACATTTCTTCTAATTTTTACTCCAGCATTTTCAACAGCATCCATAATATCTTGAACTTGGTTAGTTTCAAGAGAATAAATATTTGCATCAACTAAAAGTTGACTACTTGTTTCACCTAATGGTGGTTCAGTAAAAACCTTGTCACCATCGATAGAAAAGTAATTTGGAATAATATCAATAATCGAATTATTTTGATTTGGAATTTTCTCTTTCTTAAGCATCATGATATCGTTTGTAATATCAATTTTATCTACTTTACTAGATGTCGAAATAACTGTCGTTGATTTTTGACTATTATAGACTTCAAGTCCATAAGGAGGCAAAACTAAAGCTACTTCGTTAACGTTAATCTTCACATTATGCTTTTTATCTTCGATAGTAAGCATGTTTTTAATATCATTAGTTAAACTACTTCCATCTAAAACTTCTCCATCTTTTAGCGCAACAGAAAGAGGCCTAATGATACTATTTGTGATATTTACCTTGTCATCTTGAACATTTCCAATGACCAAAGTAATCGTTTTGCTTCTTATTTCTAGCGCTGCAATATCTTTTTCCATAACTATTAATAATTATATTATTAAGTAGATTTATTTACAATCACAAAAAGTTAATTTTTAGTAGCAAATATTAGTTGTTTTATAGTATTAATTTAGTAGTAAATAAGTAAACAAAAAGACGGATCCATAAATCCGTCTTAAAAAGGAAGATATATCAATGCGTCATAAAATACGCAGAAATATTAAATTTTTTGAACTAAAAGTGTAAATAATCAATGTTAGTTACTGTTTTGCTTTCTTCTGCTTTCGCGATTTCACTTGATTTAACCATATTTAAACCAAAGCTTAATGGTAAAGCGATTAAAACTGAAGAGGCAACAACAATAGAAGCACCAACACAAATCTTCTTCATCATATAATAACCAGCTTTGTGATGATTTCTAACTAATTTGTCTTTCATATAATTAACTCTCCTTATTTAATTCTTTCTAGAATTCTTAATTTTGCGCTTTTAGCACGATGATTTTCGTCTAATTCTTCTTGTGCAGCTATTATTACTTTTTTATTTATCTCCTTATAATCAGGAGTTTTCATGTCTTTTGGATCAAGATAATCGTTTAAGCGATTTCCTTCAATTACTGAGTACTTTCGGAATAAACCTTTTACTATCTTATCTTCCAAGGACTGAAATGTAATAACACAGACCCTTCCACCAACTTTTAGCGATTTAATCACATCCTCTAGAGATTTACTTAATACATTAAGTTCGTCATTTACTTCAATTCTTAATGCCTGGAAAATCTGCTTTGCAGGATGACCCACTACTTCAAGTTCTTTTTTAGGTTTTGAGGATTTGATTATTTCAACTAATTCACTTGTAGTTTTAATAGGTTCAATTTCCCTACGCTTAACAATGTTTTTAGCAACTTGGTAAGAATATCGATCCTCACCATATTCCTTAAATACTCTATTAAGCTCTACCAATGAGTAAGTATTTACAATCACCTCTGCTGTTAAAGAACGAGTGGTATCCATTCGCATATCGAGTGGTCCATCAAATCTATAGGAGAAGCCTCGATAATCTTCATCGAACATTGGCGAACTAACCCCTAAATCGAATAAGGCTCCATCTATCAAATTAATATTCATCCCATCTAACACTTCTCTTATATTTACAAAATTTGTTTTCACTATTTTGAAGTTAGAACCAATTTTGCTCAACTTCTCTTGACTATACTTAATCGCTTCATCGTCTTGATCTAAACCTATTAGTAAGCCATCTTTATTTAGTCTTTTTAGTATTTCACTACTATGTCCAGCTCTACCAAGGGTTAAATCAACATAAGTACCATCTTTTTTAATATCTAATCCTTCAATCACTTCTTTAAGTAATACTGGCTTGTGTTCGTTACTTTTCATCTTTTAATAGATCTTCAGCATCTTTCTCGAAATCTTTTTCATGTTCGTCACGATATTTATCCCAAGATTCGCTGTCCCAAACTTCGAAATGATCTAATAGACCGATAATTTTAACTGCTTTGCCAATACAATACTTTTGAAGCGTCTTTATTGGAAGTTGAATTCTTCCTGATTTATCAATTGTTAATTCCACAACTGTTTCTAGAAGAACCCTGAGATGAAGTCTTGCCTTCTCTTTCTCAAATTGAAGTGTTTGGAGTTTGTTAAGTGCGTTATTGAAATCCGATTCTTTATAGATTGAGATGCAGCCATCATAACCTTTCATAAGATAAAGTTTATCCCCAATTTCATTTCTGAACTTGCTTGGGATAACTAGACGGCCTTTATCATCTATAGAATAATCGTAGCTTCCAAGGAACATATTATTCACACTTCCTCCCACTTTCTTCCACCTACAACTATATTTTAACTAAAAAAAACATTTCTTGCAAGTGTTATTTGCAAAAAATGTAATTTAATTTTTGTTCGACTACATCGACTATATTTTAACAATTTCTATACTTTTATTTCAAGTGTTTTGTTTACCCGTAAAAAGAGATTCAAAACTAGATTAAAACAACTCTCCCACTACTTAAACAACCTATTTATCACCAAAATCAATATCTTTTAATGAATCAAAAACGTTTCCAGTCTGTTCATTTTCTTTTTCTCTTCGAAGATCTTCCTCAGTAATAACACGATAATTATCACCAGAAGGTAATTCTTCACCATTCTTATGAATATTAATTGGAATAGAGGTTAAAATTAATGAATAAATAAAATCATCAAAATTGATTTCATCATCGACTAAAATTATCTCATCACAGGCTTGATCTTTCTTATTTGTAAAACAAATAGTATCGTTAATACGAATATCTTGATCAAAAGGAATGTTTGTATAACTTGAAACAACCTTGCAATTAAGTTTTAACTTAATATTGGCAACTATTGTGTTATGAGCTTTGTCAAAAGAGATTGTTCCACTAGTTCTATTGATTTTCTTTAATACCTTACTATTTTCATCAAAATAATGATCAAGAGTAGAGTTATAATCAATGACTTCTTTATCGATTATGTCGTTAAAAAACATTTTCATAATTAAGCCCTGATCGAACCTTTAAATTTAGTCGATATTAGCTCACGAATCTTACTATCAACTTCACTAATCTCTTTATCATTTAATGTATGGTCTTTTCCATCAAACATAACTCTTAAAGCAATTGAAACCTTGTTTGGTTCAAGCTTTTCACCTTCATAGATATCGAAAATATGTATTTCACTAATTAAAGAAGATAATTTTTTGATGTCATTTTTAATATCGCTAAATTTAACATCGTCATTAATAACAAAAGCATAATCACGAGAAACTGATGGGAACTTATTAAAATCATTAAAATGATTGTTGCCAGTTTTGCAACCAAACAACAAAGATAGATTCATTTCAAGAAGAATTGTTTCTTCTTTCTTTAAGTCATATTTAGATTTAAGAGTTGGATAAATATCTCCCATAACAGCGAGAGTTTTTCCATGTAATGTTACTTTAACTGAACGATTTGGATGTAGCTCTTTAGAATCTAATAATCGGTCATATCTAATTCGACTTGGTTGAATATTAAATAATTCAAGAATTCCCTCTAAATAACCTTTCATATCATAAAAAGTATATGGGGTTTCTCCGAGTTCATCTTGAGTAAACTTTTTACCAAATAAACAAATTGATAAATGGTAACTATTCTCTTTCTTATCATTAATTTGCGAGATTTCAAAAAGACCAAAATTCTTGTTTTGATGATTAAAATTATATTGAACAGTCCTTAAAAGACTACTTAATAAATTAGTTCTAATATATTTATGATCTTCAGTTAAAGGATTAATAATCTCGTAACCATCATTCTTGTTTACAAGATTAAATGAGTCTTTATCTTCTTTATTTATAAGAGTATAAGTAACAATTCTATCAAGACCACTACTAAGCAAATAATCACTAATGCATTTAGATTTATTACTAAATTCACTTCTAGTTCCAACAGTAGTTTCCATTAATGGTAATGTCGATTCAATCTTACTAAAACCATTATATCGAATAACTTCTTCTGATAAATCAGCTTTGCCTTCAATATCAATTCTCGAAGATGGAATAACAGCAATAAAACCGTTATCATCGACATTTTTTGTAACAATATAAAGTTTATTTAACGTATTTATAATGTCTTTATTGGTAAATGATGTGCCAAGACGATTATTAATATAGCTAAAGGTACATGGAATCTCTTTATCTTTATAATTCAAAACATTATAGGAATTAGTTTTACTAACTTCAAGATATTTTGCTAATTCACTCATAAAGTGAGTAACAAGTTCCATAACTTCATTAGTTTGATTAGGATTAATACCTTTAACAAATCTTTGTGAACTATCACTAGAAATGCCGAGTCTTATGCATGTTTTTCTAATTTGTGGTCCATAAAAGTTAGCTGATTCGACAATAATATTCTTACTGTCTTTTGTGACTTCACAACATTTGCAAGTCATAATACCAGCAATACACATAACTTTGTTATCGCTAGTAATTACAATATCGCCTTTTTTAATCGAATAAGTCTTATCATCCATGGCAACAACGTCCCCTTCAAAATCATCACGAACTATAAGTTCCTTTTTAGGAAGTTTGTCAGCATCATACATATTAATTGGTTGGCCACTAAGAAGCATTACATAGTTACCAATATCCACTATATTATCAATAGAACGGATGCCTTCGTTACGTAAAATACTTTGTAATGATTTTGGTGAATCTTGAGTCTTAACATCACCAAAAAAGCGAATAGAAAATACTTTACATTTCTCAGTTAGACTATTAACAATATACTTATTATCTACTAATTTATTACTAATATATGATGGAATAGTAACTTTCCTATCAAAAAGAGAACCAATCTCTTTTGCAACGTTATATAAAGAATAAGCATCGCTTCGATTAGCTAATAAAGATAAATCTAGAATTACATCATCAAGTCCAAGATACTTTAAAACGTTTGTTTCACCAACAGGAGCATCTTCAGGTAGCTCTTCAATTCCTTCAATTTGTTCTTTGCGTAAATCTTTTGGATCAACACCAATTTCATTAAGTGCGCAAAGCATTCCACAACTATCAATGCCACGAATAGTGGATTTTTTAATTTCTTTATCAGGAAGTTTTGCTCCATCTTTAGCAACAATAACTTTTAAATCTAATCTACAATTAGGTGCACCGCAAACAATTTGTAAAACCTCGCTACCAATATCGACTTGATTTACATGTAAATGATCACTTTCTGGATGCTTATCGCATTTTATAATATGACCAATTACTAAATTTGTTGCAGTAGAAAGATGTTTTATAGTTTCTACTTCTATTCCTGCTGATGTTAATTTATCTGCAATTTCTTCAGGAGTAATCCCCTTTAAATCAACATATTTACTTATTTCATTAATTGATACTAACATAGATTAATCCTCTACTTTCTTGTTGAATTGATTAATGAAACGAATATCGTTTGAATAAATTCGACGAATATCATCAATACCATAACGAAGCATTGCAACACGATCAATTCCAACACCAAAAGCAAAACCACTATATACTTCTGGATCATAACCAGACATTTTTAAAACATTTGGATGAACCATTCCAGCTCCAAGAATTTCTATCCAACCACTACCTTTGCAAGTTGGACATCCTTTTCCATGACATTTAAAGCAACTGATATCAACCTCAACAGATGGTTCAGTAAATGGAAAATAAGAAGATCTAAAGCGAACTTTTGAATCTTTTGAAAACATTTCTTTTGCAAATAATTCAAGTGTTCCTTTTAAATTAGCTAAATTAATATTCTTATCAATAACTAAACCTTCAACTTGAGCAAATTGATGACTATGTGTCATATCATCGTCATCTCGACGATAACATTTGCCAGGGCAAATAACCTTGATTGGTTTACCTTTAGCAAGGCGCATAATCTGTGGTTGCATCGAACTTGTTTGGGTTCGAAGTAATAAATTATCATTAATATAGAAAGAATCTTGCATATCTCTAGCAGGATGATCACGAGGAATATTAACTAATTCAAAGTTATATTCATCAGTAACAACTTCTGGTCCTTCATGAACTTCATAACCCATACCAATAAAAATATCTTCAATTTCACCTAAAACTTTATAGAAAGGATTGTTCTTCCCTTCAATATGATTTATTCCAGGTAAAGTTATATCAATAGATTCATTTGCTAAAGCCTTTTCAAGTTCGATAGACTTAGCTTTTTCAAGTTTATCATTAAGTGCATTTTCAACAGTCATACGTGCATTATTAACGATTTGACCATAACTTTTCTTCTCTTCTATAGATAATTCTTTCATCTTAAGCATTAACGATGAAATACTACCTTTTTTAGATAGATATTTGTTACGACACTCATTAATTTCATCAAGGGTATTAGCTTTATTAATATCAGCTAAAGCCTCTTTTACCAATGATTCAACAGCATTTTCTTCCATAAAAACTCCTTAGAACTAACCTTTTAAACCATCCGATTGTCTTTGCATATTTTCAACAACAACATCACTAATATCACCAATAGATTGGGCATATTCAAGAATTTGCCATGGCTCATTAGTATGGAAATGAATCTTAATTAAAGTGTCATCTCCGACAGCAATTAAGCAATCACCCTTAAAATGTTCAGTAATATACTTATTTATTTCATCCTCATTTAAACCAGTCCCATTAATTAACAATTGCGTATCAAACTTAAATTCTAATTTTTCTGACATATTTGTTTCTCCTTTAGAAATAAAAAAAGAACTAGTTAGGAGCGAATTTCTCCGCGGTACCATCCTAATTCTTAATTAAACTTAATTAAACTATTTAACGCATAGAATGCGGGTTCATCAAACCTGCTCAGAGGTGAATTTCATAGGTCTAATCGAAATGTTTCCACTATCCATTTCTCACTAGAAATTAGTAACTCTATTACTACTCCTCATCAACGCATTAATATAATATCATTTTATTAATTTTTCTTCACTACTTTTTGAAGGCAAAAAATACTGAATAGGGAATATTCATTTTTAATTGTAATTAGTAAAGAATCTTTCGGCTTCATCTACAAACTCTTCAAAATTAAAGTCTTTATTTTGTAGGCCTTTATGCACAATTGCTCCATCAGTTAATAAAAGAATCAACCACGATAAGAATTTTGCATCTTCAGGTTTACATTCAGTTTTAATTCTTTCGTAGATAGATTTGTTAAAAAGATTGTATTTCTCAATCATTTTTGTCTTTAAAACTTCATTCCCATTCGTGCACTCAGCAAGTAAATTGATTCGCATAGATGGATAACTAGTTCCTTTTAAGAGAACAAACTTAACAATACGATGAAGAGAAGTATCCTTATCTTTATTATCTATCCAAGTGATTAAATCATTATATAATTCATCGATTCTCCTCGAAAAGATGTCATAAACAATATCACTCTTATTTTGATAATAGTAATAAATTGTACCACTGCTTATTTTGCAACTCTTCGCTACATCTCTTAAAGAGATATCAGAAAAATTTTTATTTACTAATAATTTTTCAGTTTCCTTAAGAATTAATTCTTTGATGTTTTCGCTATTTCTTTTTCTTGCCATAAAAATGTCCTCTAAAATCCATTGTTTTTAATTTATGAATATTATATACTAATTTTATTAAATCGGTCAATCGACCGACATAAGTTTGGAAGGTTACATATGAAAATCAAAAAATTAGAAAAAAAGTTTAAGAAACTCTATCCTTCAATTAATGTTGAAGAAAAAGATGGTTGTGTCCATTTAACCGGTACTCTCGATAATTGGGATGATATCGTTAATGCTGGTTATTTATCTGTTGATAAAAAGCGTTATATTGGTGTTCTTAACGATATAAAGTTAAAAGATTTCGTTGAACCAACCATGAGAATTCCAAAAGTAGTCGATAAATCACTTGAGGGATTAAAAGTTGATTGTCTTGTAATTGGAGGCGGAATATCTGGCACTTCAATCCTCAGAGAACTCATGCGTTATAACGTTTCGGCTTTATTAGTTGAAAAAGAATCTGATTTAGCTATGCAAGCAAGTGGACGAAACGATGGAGAAGTTCATCCAGGTGTCGACTTAAATAAAGGTAGCAAAAAACAATACTATGTTGTTAGATCAAACCCAGATTTTGGAAAGATTTGTGATGAACTGGGCGTTGATTTTTTTCGTAGAGGTCAATATGCTTGTTTTGATAAACCTCTAAGTCCAATATTAAAATTATTTGCTAAATTCCGTACAAAAAATGGATGCCCTACTGAAGTTGCTAGTAAAAAAGAAATTGAAGAAAAAGAGAAATTCTTTAATAAAAATGTAAAATGCGCAGTTTCTAATCCTCAATCAGGAGTTGTTTCGCCATATGAATTAACCATTGCTTTTGCAGAAAACGCAGTTGCAAATGGAGCAAAAGTTTCGTTAGATACTGCAGTTTTAGGAATAAATGTTGAAAATAACCGAATAATTTCAGTGGTTACAAATAGAGGAATAATCTATCCAAAAGTTGTTATCAATGCTGCCGGATGTTTTTCAGATAAAATAGCCGAAATGGCTCATGATAGATTTTTCACTATTCATCCACGTTGTGGAACTGACTATATATTAGATAATAAGGTCAGCAATCAAATTAACCATATTTCTTCTATTATGGGTAAAACAAATAATAAGAAAAAACATTCTAAAGGCGGAGGAATTGTTAAAACTATTGATAATAATATTTTAATTGGTCCTAATGCTCACGAAACACCATATCGTGAAGATTTTTCTGTTACTTCTAGTTCGTTAGATGAAATACTACATAAACAAGAAAGACTTCTTCCAACATTAAATAAAAAAGATATCATCGCATATTTTAGCGGTACAAGAGCTGCAACATATGAAGAAGATTTTTATATTAGCAAAGGATTAAGAACAAAAAATATTGTTCATTGCGCTGGAATACAATCTCCTGGGTTAACCACTGCACCACTCGTTGCTAAAGATATTAGCAAGATGGCAATTGAGGAATTAAAAGAAATTCAAAATGTTGATATTAATCCTAAATTCAATCCTATTCGCAAAAAAGATCCTGTTTTAAGAAAACTAAGTAACGAAGAAAGAACTGAATTAATCAAAAAGAATCCAAGCTATGGACGTATTGTCTGTCGTTGCGAACAAATTAGTGAAGGTGAAATTGTTGATTGTTTAAACCGTAACATAAAAGTTCCAACAATAAATGGAATTAAAAGACGTGTACGACCTGGGATGGGTCGATGCCAAGGAGGATTTTGTATGCCATTGGTCGCAAAAATTATTGCTGATCATGAACATATAAATATTTATGATGTTAAGGGAAAACAAATGGATAATCCAGTAACTTTCAAATCTACGAAAGGAGAAAACCATGAATAAGTACGATACAATCGTAATTGGTGGCGGACCAGCAGGTCTTGCTGCTGCAATCAGTGCCCATAATAATGGTGCTAATGTATTTTTAATTGAACGTGAAGCTAGACTTGGAGGTATTTTAAAACAATGTATCCATGATGGCTTTGGTTTACTCTATTTTAATGAAAAACTTTCTGGTCCTGAATATGCTCAAAATTTTATTGACAAGTTTAATGATTTAAAAATCGAATCCACTACTAACAGTTTTGTTACTAAAATTATTAAAAAAGATAATCTATTTTATATCGATTATGTTTCCGAAAAAGGTATGCAAACCGTTATTTCGAAAACACTTATTTTATCGACAGGATGTCGAGAAAGAACTTCTAAACAAGTGTTTATCAACGGAACAAGACCATATGGAGTATTTTCTGCTGGTACTGCTCAATATTTTACAAATATATTAGGGGTTCTACCTGCTAAGAAATGTGTAATTTTAGGAAGTGGCGATATTGGTTTAATTATGGCTCGAAGATTAACTCTCGAAGGCGTGAAAGTTTTGGGAGTATATGAAATTCTTCCATCCCCATCAGGTTTAACCCGAAATATTCATCAATGTTTACTCGATTATAATATTCCACTACATCTATCCCATACTGTAACGAGATTATTTGGTGAAAATCGTTTAGAAGCTGTTGAAATATCCAAAGTTGATGAAAAACTTCAACCAATTAAAGGTACGGAAGAGAAAATTGAATGTGATGCCTTGATTCTTTCTGTAGGTTTACTTCCTGAAAACGAATTAGCTGAATCACTTGGTGTTCCACTTGATCCAAGAACTAGAGGACCAATTGTAAATGAAGATTATATGACAATGGTCGATGGAGTCTTTACTTGTGGAAACGCAATGCAAGTAAATGATTTAGTGGATTATGTCTCATTCACTGCTGAAAAAGCAGGTATGAGTGCTGCAAAATACGCAATTCAAAATAGAAGTTATAATGAAGTAAGTGCTTCGAAAGATTTTGGTTATGTTTTGCCTCAAAGATTATCTAAAGAAATTAAAGAAGAAAATGTCGACTTTTACTTCCGTTCAAAAAAGATTGAAGAAAAAGTTCAAGTACAATTGATCTCTAATGACAAAGTTGTATTTTCAAAAACTTATATGCATCTAAAACCACCAGAAATGGAAAAGATTACTATTAAATCTAGTGATTTAAATGTTGATGGTAATCTTGAACTTATTATGAAAAGAGGTTAATTATGAAAGAATTATCATGTATTGTATGCCCAAATAGTTGCTCTCTTAAAGTTGAATTGGTTGATGGAAAATATGTTGTTACTGGTAATAAATGTAAACGTGGAGAAAACTTTGCAATTAACGAAATGACTCGACCAATGCGAACTATTTCTTCTACTGTTCGTACAACATTTAGTGATGCACCAGTCGTTCCAGTTAGGGTATCTAGTGAAATTCCTAAAGATAAAATATTTGATGTTATGAAAGAAATTAATAAAGTAGTCCTTAATAAAAGAGTAAAAAGAGGCTATAAAGTAATTAGTAATTGTCTAGATTTAAATATTGATGTTATCGTCACTAGTAATGTATTAGTTGATAAAAAAGGAGAATAAGATGCCAAATACTGAACCGTTAGTTTTCTCGTTTGACTTTGGTACCCAAAGCGTCCGAGCAATGCTTGTTGATAAGGATGGAAAAATTGTCTCTTTAGTTAGAGAAAAATATAATCCCCCTTATTATTCAAAAAAGATAGGCTATGCTGAGCAATCATTTGATACCTACTATAAATATGCTTGCATTGCCGCAAAATCTTTAAAAGAAAAGAATAAGAAATTATTTGATCAAATAATTTGCGTTACCATCACCACTATTCGTGATACCTTCACTTGTAGTGATGAAAAAGGTAAACCAATTAGAGATTTTATTTTATGGTTAGATCAAAGAAGAGCAACTCATCATGAAAAGATGCCACTTTATAAGAGGATATTATTTAAAGCAGTAAGTATGGATTATGCTCTTGAAAGACAAAGAGAAATTTGTCGTCCAGCCTGGATTAAAGAAAATGAACCTGATATTTGGGAAAATACAAAAAAATTTAGTAATATTAGTGCAATTTTAAATGCTAAGTTAACCGGAAATTATGTCGATTGTAACGCCTCTTGTATTGGTCACGTTCCATTTAATTATAAAACTAGAAATTGGATGAAAGAAAATGAACTTACTTATCCTTTATTTGAATTAGAACCAGATAAATTTATTAAAATTGTCACTCCAACTTCCCAAATTGGAAAAATAACTAAAGAAGCAGGCAACGAAACCGGATTAAAAGAAGGTTTACCTGTAATTGCTAGCGGTTCGGATAAAGGTTGCGAAACTATTGGCTCCGGCGTTATGAATAATTATTCAGCAGCTTTATCGATGGGAACAAGTGCAACTATTCAATTTGCTACAAGAAAATATGTCGAACCAGCCAAGTTTTTACCCGCTTATCCATCTCCTAATCCAGATTTTTATAATCCTGAATTACAAGTTATGCGAGCAGGATGGATGTTTAGTTGGTTTATTGAAAACTTTGGTTTTGAAGACAAATTAATTGCGGAAAAGGAAGGTGTTTCACCTGAACACGTAATTAATCGTCAACTAGATAAAGTTCCATTAGGTTCTGGAGGATTATTACTACTTCCATACTGGAATGCACCACTAAAACAACCTGAAGCTCGAGGAACTATCTTAGGTTTTATGCCAGATCACAATAAATACTATATCTATCGAGCAATTATTGAAGGTGTCGTCTTTACTTTATATCAAGGATTCCAAACCTTAGAAAAAAATTCAAAACATCATACTAGATATCTAGTAATCTCTGGAGGAAGTTCAGTAAGCGAAACAATTTGTCAAATCGTTGCTGATATCTTCAATCTTCCAGTTAAAAGGTCTAGAGAAAGTGAAGCTTGTGGTTTAGGTTCAGCAATGTGTGGATTTGTTGGGATGGGAGTTTATAAGTCATTTGATGAAGCGGCTAAAAATATGGTCCACTACTCAAAGACTTACGAACCAATAAAAGAAAATCATCTTGAATACGAAGAGATATATCGTAAAAAATTTGTAAAACTATATCCAAGTATTCGTGGTGTATATCGTAACTATATTAAATAGAAAAGGAAACAAAAAAAATGAGCAAAAAGAAACAAGGTTTTTTACCAAAATGGGTTACTGAGGAAGCTTCTCCTAGATCTTATAGATCTATTTCTCGATGGGGAGATCCAAAATTTGTAAAGTATCCAAAACCAGCTTTATATGAATTTATGAAGCAAACTTTTAAGATGACAGATGAAGATTTTAACCATTACCATAACGATACTGGTTTTGAAGATGTTAATATTAAAATCCCAACCAAAATGGCTGAAAAAGACATCAAAGCTTTAAGCAAGATTGTTGGTAATAAGAATGCATCTTTAGATGAATATGATAGATTATCCGTTATGTATGGCAAGACTTTATATGATGTCATGCGAATCCGTGAACACAAGTTTGATAGTGTCCCTGATTTAGTCTTATATCCAGAAACAACCGAACAAATCGAGAAAATAGTTGCTTATTGCACTACTAATAAAATACCACTTTATGTTTATGGAGGTGGTTCTAGTGTTACGCGAGGTGTTGAACCTGTTAAAGGTGGTGTATCTTTAGATATGCGTCGTAACTTTAATAAAGTATTAGGTTTTAATGAAATTGATCAAACTATAACTGTTCAAGCTGGTATGAGTGGACCAGATTTAGAGCACCACTTAAATAATGCAATTAAAGAATTTAATGCAAAACGTGCTTTTACTTGTGGTCACTTTCCACAATCCTTTGAATATTCTTCAGTTGGTGGTTGGGTTGTAACTCGTGGTGCTGGTCAAAATAGTACTTATTATGGTGTTATTGCAGATATTGTATTATCACAAAAATATGCGACTCCAATCGGAACAATTAAGACTTCCCACTACCCAAGAGAATCGACTGGACCAAACCTCAATCAAATCATGATGGGTTCAGAAGGCACCTTTGGTGTTTTAACTGAAGTTACCCTTAAAGTGTTTAGATATATGCCAGAAAATCGTAAAAGATATTCATATATGTTTAAGACTTGGGAAGATGCTATGAATGCCGCAAGAGAAATCATGCAAAGTGAAGATGGTTATCCATCAGCCTTTAGAGTTAGTGATGCAGAAGAAACTGATATGATGCTTAAACTATACAACGTTGATGAATCTCCACTTCGTCTATTCTTAAAAGGCTTTGAACCAATGAAACGAAGTTTAATGCTTGGTTTCACTGAAGGTGATACTGGTTATTCTAAAAATATTCGTAAAACTATTGCTCGTGTTGCAAGAAAATATCATGCTCGTTCATTAACTGGTATTGTTTGTAAGAGTTGGGAACATGGTAGATTCACTGATCCATATTTACGTGATACACTCTTAGATTTTGGTATTGCTACTGATACCTTAGAGTGCACTGTTAATTGGTCAAATATGGCAAAAGTTCATGAAGAAGTTCGTAAAATTTGTCATGCTAGACCAAATACTGTTGTTACAACTCACTTATCACATGCTTATCCACAAGGTGCAAACCTTTACTTTATCTTTATTACTCATAGTGAAACTAGTGATGACTTCAAAAAATATCACTCCACTATTCTTGATGCAATTCAAAAAAGTGGCGCTGCAATCTCACATCACCATGGTATCGGTAAGATGTTTGCTCCATGGCTTGAAGGCTATATAGGTAGAAAAGAATATGGTGTCTATCATGCGTTAAAAGACTACTTCGATAAAGATTATCTCATGAATCCAGGCGGAACAATTGGTCTTGATTTAAAAGAAAAAGACAAAAAGTTCTTAAATAAAGACGTTAAATAAAAAATAAAGCTCCTTAATTGGAGCTTTTTAAATTTTTTGAATTAATAATTTACTTATTTAGATGCGCTTTATATAAAATAATTGAGGCTGCTACGCCAACATTTAAGGAATCAATGTTACTCATTTCAATAAAGACCTTATAATCGGCAAGGTCAATTATTTCTTTTTTAATTCCTTGACCTTCGTTACCAAAAACAAAAACATATTTTTCATTAGTATCGAACTTAAAGTCATCTAGTTTGATAGCGTCTTTTGAAAGAATAGAAACCACAATTTTATAGCCTTGGGTCTTTAGTTTTTTAAGTTTATCAATATCACTGTTTTCAATATTTAGATTAAAAATTGCACCTTGAGAAGCTTGAATAGCTTTATCGTTATATTTATTTACTGAATCGTTACTAATTAAAATATCAAAATTAGAAAAAGCAAGAGCTGAACGTAATATTGTACCAAGATTCCCTGGATCTTGAATATTATCAAGATAAATAAGATTATTTGATAACTTAATGGAATCATTAATATAATTACAAACAGCTATTACATCAGGGGCAGACTTGCTAGTACTGATTTTTTCAATAATGTCTTTAGTTACTATATATTGATCAATATTTTCATCAACGTTATTTATGTGTTTTGTCGTTATAATATAGCAAATATTATTGGCTTTAATTGCCATTTCGAATAAATGCTCACCTTCAATTACAAACTTCTTTTCTTCTTGTGATTTTTTGTTATTTCTAAGTGAAATTGTTTTTTGAACAATTTGGTTTTTTCTACTAGTTATATACTGAATCATTACTATTTATTAACTCCTTTATAGTTTCCTAATCTCAATGCCTTATGTAAACTATCATAATCACTACAATATTTATAAACAAAATTATAGAAGTTTTTTGAATGGTCATAATAGAAACAATGAGCTAATTCATGAACAATTATCGCATCAATTATATCTTTTGAAAAATGAATTAGATATGAATTGATTGTAATATGATGAGTTCTTTTACTATTGCTTCCATATCGAGTTGAAACATACTTCGTTGAAACATTGTAAGGTTTATCAACATTCATAAGTTTTTCATAATATCTAATTCTTGCTTCAATATAAGTTAAAAAATATTTATTGATATCTTTATAAAATGTCTTTGAACTAAAAAGAACAAAATGCCCATCAATTGAAATAAATCCATCTTTAATTTCTTGTTTTTCACCATATATCCAACAATAAGTGTCAGAAAAAGGTTTTTCTATTACTTTAGTAGGTCTAGATTTATGTTTAGAAAGTACATTTTCAAGATAACTATTTGTAACTAGATATGGGCATCTAATCGTATATTTTCCATCTTTTACTACCCACCTAATTGATCTTATATTCTTATATTCAATTGAAGCTTCGTGAATTTCACCATTAATATTTAGCGTAGTCTCTTTTTTCATATAGAAATATTATAAAGAAATACATATAATATTTAAAGCAATGAAAGGGAATTAAATGGAAACTATTATTGTAAGTGCTTGTTTATTAGGCGATAAATGCCGTTATGATGGCAAAGATAACTATAACGATAACGTTAAGTTTTTAAAAGAACACTTTAATATTGTTCCTATTTGTCCTGAAGTTTTTGGTGGAATGTCTACTCCACGTGTTCCAAGTGAACAACGTGAAGGTTCTGTTGTTGATAAGAATGGAAAAGATGTTACTAAGTATTTTGAAAAAGGTCGAGATGATGTATTAAATATTGTTAAATATCTCCATATAAGAAAAGCTGTTTTAACTGAAAACTCCCCTTCTTGTGGAATTCATAAGGTCTATAATGGTCGTTTTAA